>JAEIGA010014380.1_pt1 | contig 12049 bp, 10 predicted proteins | sample 9270691 | NCBI WGS metagenome assembly JAEIGA01 (sample SAMN17057246, study PRJNA624740) | gut metagenome | biome: biome; isolation source: fecal sample | host: Bos grunniens | place: China: Xizang | collected 2019
AATGTTGTCTGGTGTGAATAGGTGAATGCTGTTATCTCACGATCCATGCGCTCGCGCAAGTCTCCACGGTTCAACCGTATGGTCTCGTCAGCAAAGCGTACCTCTGAGGGTACCTCAGGAACAACGGCAAGGGAAGCGACCTGTGATTGTGGCAGTTCCTTGTCGCTAAGTTGTTGGTTGCTTAATAAAAGGGGCAGTGAGGCACCGACGGTTATCCATGCCACTGCTGTAAGGATACTTCGTGTAATGTTTATCTTATTCTTCATGTTGCAAAGATACGAATAAACGAGTGAGAAATATGAAACTTGTTTCAATATTTTTCGCAACGAGTGCAAGTATCTTCGAGGTTTACCTCAAAGACAACGAATAAGCGAGCAAGAAATATCAAGTTTACTTGAATATTTATTACAGCGAGCTTAAGTATCTTCGCGATTTACTGATTCTTATTGCCTTTTGATATCGTATTTGAAGTCCAATACATCAATATAGCCTCCTGTTTGTTTGGTGGCATAGTTGAAGATAGCAAACTTGCTACCCATGAACATTCGTCGATAGTCGAAGCTCATCCTTACGGGTCGGCCTACGGGTGTATAGTGTTTGCCATCGGTGCTATAGGCAAAGGTGGCAAGGTCTCTCGGTCTGCCAAAGGTGGCACCGATACGAAGATATACCTTACGTCCTTTGATGGGGATGCGTGCCAGCTCTTCGGTATGTACGTCAGCAATGGTATGTCCCTTTCCGAAGCGTGATTGTTGCTCGCTCACGACAAGTGTGGTGATGCCTCCCTCCTTCTCGATGGTAAGCACTCCACTATCACCATTGAAGGCCGCAAGTCCGGCACGGTCGCCATCACGCATGTGTCGGATATCTATGCATGCGGTCCCCTCACAGGCTGGTCCTACGATACGTTGGGTGAGCGTGTTGGGGGCTACAAAGAGGTTGTCGACAAGGTGTGCCGTGGTCAGGCGCAAGGCTCCCCGACGTTGGGTGAGGCTCCATGCTTCATCAATAGGGTTATGATTCCATTGCCAATAGAGCGAGAGGTGTGGTGAGGCAAAATCATCTGACCCACATATACCCTTCATGCTGGTATAGTCAAGACTCGTGTCGTTGGGGATATGCCCGTGTTCGTCCCCCAACATGGGCCAACCATCTATCCATATACAGGGCATGAGGCAAGGTACTCGACCCACACCATCGCGATCTTGGAAGATAAGTCCATGCCATCGTCCTCCGTGTCCCTGTACGATACATCCTTGTCCTACACCACCATACTCTTCGAAGGGGGTCTCCAAGATAACTCGCTTCTCATAGGGCCCTGTGATGTTATCGGCTCGGTAGCATACCTCGCGACGTACGCGACCCGGAATGCCCCAATCCATCGATATCATCATGAGGTAGTATTTGCCATTGTGCTTGAAGGCTGAGCTACCTTCGAGTAGTCCCTTTTCATCGGCATCTCGTTGGAAGATGATAGTGTCAATGCCGCCCGCAAGCGGACCACTCAGGTCGGGGGCGAACTCGGTAAGATGTCCCGTGCCATGGAAGAGGTATACACGTCCATCATCATCGAAGAGAAGCGAACCGTCATGATGATGGGGCGGACGTGAATGTAGTGTCCACGAACCGGTAGGGTCGGTAGTTGTGTATATGAAGCCTCGCCATGGATGCCCGTTTGCACTAAACCAAACATAAAAACGTCCATCGTGATAGCGGATTGATGAGGCCCATTGCCCTTGTCCGTAAGCAGTACCATCGATAAGGTTGTATCGTGGGCCATCATCAATGCGAGGGTACAGGTAGCTGATGGTCTCCCAATGTTGCATGTCGGGTGAGCGCATAATGGGAGCTCCGGGCATGAGATGCATGGTAGTGCTCACCATGTAATAGTATTTCCCATCGAAGCATACCGACATGTCGGGAGCATCGGCATAAAGAATGGGGTTGCGATAGACCCCTTCATGTTGACGATACTCATGGCAGAGTAGGGTACGGGCATATCGACGACCCAATGTGCGGTAGCCTTCGGAGGTGAAGTGTAGCCTGTCGGGAGCCGAAGCACATCCTTTTGACGATATGACGTGAGCCGTAGGGATTACCGTTGGTAGTGTGGCTATAATCTCGTTCATTGAGGCACAGGCTCCACCCTCGGTAGCATGTACCACTTCGCCTGCCAATAGAGGGACCTCTTCGGCCTCAAGGCCGAGGTCAGCAAGCATGCGTTCATAGATTTTCTTTACCTTATACGGCCATTCGCGATCTCCCGTGTTCGACTCCCCTTGATGAAGTAGTATGCCCTTGATGATACCATGGTGTTGGGCTTCTCGTGCCAAGGCAATGAGGTGAGCGTAAGGATTATTGCCATAGTCTTGTGCTCGTCGTATGAGCCAGTCGGGTTGTCCTTTCAGGTAATCGGCACATAGTTCTTCGTTAAACAACTCTATCTTGCATCCTCCGATAGAAACGTTGATGATGCCTATGCTGACCTCCGAGGGGAGGTTCTCCAATAGCGTACGCCCGAAATAGTCGGCAGGACTTAGGCCACCATGTGCAACGGTAAGGGGAGGGATGGCCTCATACCACTCTCCACATACGCGACCCATCGATGGCATGTCTACGGCCGACATCACCTTGAAGCGCGATCCTATACCAATGGTGTCTTGTGCCTCTATGGGGCCACACCCCTCCATGTTTGATTGCCCGAGACAGAGGTATATATGGAAGTTCTCGTCGGGTTGTGCTGGACGTTGCGCCATCAGTTGTATGTTGACAATGAGGGCCGCCAATAGGGTGAGAATGGTTCGGATGTTTTTCATGAAGGATTGGTAAAGATGGATAAAGAATGTCTTTGACTTGCTTTGTGCAATCAAGATATTGAGCTCTCGTATCGGTCGAGTGCCGAGCGGGCGGCCTGCTTGAGTAACAGGTCATCACCCTGTAGGATGGCTTGCGCTTGGTCGATAAACTCATCACGACTTCGCTCGTTCATCTCGGTGCCGAGAATGGCAAAGAGATGTCCCATGAGGCGGAAACCAGTATATACGGTCATGCGTTCATTGGAGGCAATCCATTGGAAAGCTTTTTGTGAGGCGTAGGGCAGGCGACGGAAGAGTGCCATACATACGTAATCGGCCAGCTCGCTATTGTGTATCTGCTCCATCCAGATATCGGCAATCTCGGGAAAGAAGCTCTCTATGGGTTGCAGATAGGCGGCCAGTATCTTGCATTCACGGATGTCCTCTTTCCACAAGGCTTGTGCCAGTTCGTGATTGGGCTCATATTCTGCTGCAATCTCCTTGAGACGTGGAAGCTCCACACCGAAGATGAGGCGATACTTCAACCCCTTCTCACGCAAGCTTTGTGAGAGCACACCATTCATAAAAAGACGGAGCTTCCCTTTTATTTCTCTGACTGTTTCGTGCATAACTATTTCGTGAAGAGTGAAGAATTAAGAGTGAAGAGCTGCTTCCGGTAGGCAAGCAAAACTCTTCACTCTTTACTTTATGTTATTAATGCTTAGTTGCGATAGGGCAATACTGCATACTCGCTGCTGTAGCGTAACATCTGCTCGTCATAACCCTCGGTGTAAGAGATAGTCACGTCGACGATATTGCCTTCAGCATCTGTAACGGCAGTATATACGGGATTGATGAAGCCCTTATAAGGAGCGAGGTTGAGAGCTGCATAGCGATCGAGAATCTCCTTGTGGAGTTCTTGATCTACCTGTACGGCATACTTCTCTACCATCTCGCGAGCAGCTTCATAGTCACCCTCAGACTTGAGGCGCTGGATCTCCGCAAGCAACTTGCCGAAGAGTGCGCGCAACTTCTCGTAGTCGTTAATCTTCACGAAGGTCTTGCCATCGCGCTTCACCATTTCGATTACATTATCAGCCTTACCATGCTCGTAAGCCCAACGTGCGATAAGCTGACGGTTACGCATGTGAGCCTCCTCAACGGTTGCCCCCGGCTCGATACGTACGAGCTGAGTCATGAGACCGTTCATCATCTGTCCGTAGTACTCAGCCTTGTAAGCCTCTGCATTGGGGAGCAAGCCCAACTCTACCATCTTGGGGTCGCCAATGTAGTAGAGACCGAAGAGGTCGGCACGAGTCTCCTCGATGGTAGATCCATGAGCCTTCAAAGCATCAGGGTCAACACCCGGGAGCAACTTACCTGAGCCGTGGCCCAAGCACTCGTGAAGGTCGGTATGGAGGTCGCCAGTGAGTGCATCATACTCCTCGATGAGTCGACGCTCCTCGTCGCTATATACGAACTCCTCGTTGAAGCCGTTGCCAAGAGCAGCCAAGTTGTATGCCTCGGTAAGGTTACCGATGGTTACTGACTTAGAGCCATGTACGCTACGGATCCAGTTTGAGTTGGGCAAGTTGATACCGATAGCTGTTGAGGGATAGAGGTCACCGGCAAGGATAGCAGCGGTAATCACCTTAGCTGTAACACCCTTTACCTTCTCCTTCTTGAAACGGCTATCCATGGGTGAGTTGTCCTCAAACCATTGTGCATTGTTGCTGATAGTCTCGGTGCGCTTGGTAGCCTCGATATCCTTGAAGTTTACGATTGACTCCCATGAAGCCTTCATGCCCAGAGGGTCGCCATAGCTCTCGGTAAAGCCATTCACGAAGTCGATACGTGAGTCGAGGTCCTTTACCCATGCGATACAATAATCGTCGAAGTCCTCAAGGTTACCTGTTTGGTAATACTTGATAAGCTTCTCGATAACAGCCTTCTGCTCAGCATTCTCAGCTACAGAGAGCGCCTTCTCGAGCCAATAAACAATCTTGCTGATAGCGCCACCGTAAAGTCCGTCGGCCTTCCAAACCTTCTCTACTACCTTGCCATTCTCCTTCACGAGTCGGCTATTCATACCGTACATCACGGGAGTCTCATCCTTGGGATCCTTCAAGTTGTTGTAGAATGCTTCAGCCTCGGCCTGTGTCACGCCATCGTAATAGTTGCTGGCCGATGTGAGCACGAGATCCTGACCATCAGCTTGATTCACACGCTTGGGCATCACGGTGGGGTCGAAGATCGCAGGGAATACCTCATCGCACAACTCAGCCAAGGTCTGACCCTCAGCCAAAGGTAACTTCTTTGCATCTACCGAAGCCAATGCCTCACGGAAGAATTCGGGTGTGAATCCCGGTTGGAACTTATCGGCACTATAGTGGTGATGAATACCGTTTGAGAACCATACGCGTTTGGTGTAGGTCACGAAGTTCTTCCAATCCTCAGTCTCCTTATTACCCTTGAAATCAGTGTATACAGTCTCCAATATCTTACGGATAACGAGGTTGTGGCGTCCATTCTGGTCGAACAGGATATCGCGACCCTGCAGAGCTGCCTCTTGCAGATAATATACCAGTTTCTTCTGGTCGAGCGAGAGTTCGTCGAATCCCTTTACTTCATAGCGGAGCATCTGGATGTCCGCAAATGTCTCGTTGGCATAGTCAAACTTTGCCTCTGCTTCGGCTTGCTTGCCGTTGTTGCATGATACACACAATACAGTAGCCATGGCTAACATTGTCAATGGTTTCTTCATTCTTTATAATTTTTATTGTTATTTGTGTCCTTTCTTGTTTGCGATTTCGTTTGAAACAGCAAAATACGTGATTTTATCGCACATATGCAACTTTTAGGATGATAAAATAATTCAGCATTCATAATTAATGATTTAGAATTAAATCGTACCTTTGCGCCCATGGATATAGATGTCGTATATTTGTGGGTAGATGGCAATGATCCCCTGTGGCGTGCTAAGAAAGAGGCCTTCGAGCAGGGTGTGCTTTGTGTTACCGGTGAGGCTCTTAATAAGGCGCGCTTTGTCGATAACGATGAACTGAAGTACTCGTTGCGCTCCATCGAACGATATGCCCCATGGGTGAGACATATCTATATTGTTACTGACGGACAGGTCCCTTCATGGCTCGACCTTACAAATTCGCGCATCAGTATCGTCGACCATACCGAGATAATGCCTCGTGAGGCTTTGCCCTCATTTAGTTCGACGTCCATCGAGTGGTGTGTTGATAATATCCCTGGCTTGTCTGAATACTTTCTTTTGGCCAATGACGATACGTTTATTGGGCGTGAAGTAAGCCCGACGGACTTCTATACTCCTCAAGGTTATCCGATAGTGCGTCTCCGAAAGCGGCATAAGAGCAAGAAGAGTGCCGAGACACAGTATATGAAAACTCTCCTGAGGGCACAGACTTTGGTGCGTGAGAAGTTTGGTAAAACCTACGACTATATCCCCCATCATAATATTGATGCCTATCGGTTGAGTGACTTCAAGCAATGTAAGGCGTTGTTTGCCGAGCAGGTGACCCCAACGATAACCCGACACTTCCGTCATGAGGAGGACTTGCAGAGGGCAGCCGTACTCTATTATGCCCTTTCCATCGGGCATGGCTCAATGAAGCTGATGGGGCGCTATAACCAGAAAAAGTCATTGTGTGAGAGGGTCAAAGAGACCTTGCGCGGACGATATTACTATGATTCGCGTAGCATAAGCATCAGTGAGCGTGATGTATGGCATGTAATTAACCGCTATAACCCCATACTCTTCTGTCTCAATGACAATGAGCATTCGACTGATGAGGATCGTAAGCGAGTGCGTCTGTTCTTGGAGCAGATGTTCCCCGAGAAATCTTCGTTCGAGGTATAGGTCGCTCTTACCTCTTTCTTGATATACGTTTCAGCAGATTGCCCATAGACTTGTAGGCATACACCAAGCGATAGTACCCTATGCATGCGAGGTATAGGCGGTAGCGTCTGTGCCAAGCTATGCTATGGTTATTCCTTATCTGATGGCGATACGGGTAGGTCAGTTGCTTGAACTCGGCAGAGGTGAATACTCCTCCGTTAAAGGCACGTCTGACCAGATTGTGTATCATGCGCTTCTCTACACAGTCGTAGAGTGCGTGTCCCTGCATCATTGCCAAGCAATAGTCCTTGAGTCGGCTCTCGCGCTCAAAGTCGCGCATGCTATAGGTATGTGTGAGCGATGTGCTGCTTGCCTCCTGCACATAATGATAGAAGGCTTTGGGCAGATAGGTAACCCTCACCTCTTCGTGACAAAGTAGCGAGAGACTTACGAAGAAATCCTCGCCATGAGAGATGTCCGCAGGTATCTCTACCCGATACTTCTGATAGCAGCTATGGCGTATCAACTTGTTGGCACAGCTGGGACTGATGCGTCGGTATTCCAAGAGTTCGGCAAGCACGCTTGTGGTGTTCAGGCTCGTGGGGCGTTGTACTCTGCGCTTGAGCGGCTTACGTCCGTTATAGTCATAGTAGAAGTCACAAATCACCATATCGGCATCCTCCTCCTTGGCCTTTTGGTATAGCTCTTCCAGCATGGTGGGTTCTACCCAATCGTCCGAGTCCACCTGTATGGAGTATTCGCCCGAAGCTTTACGGATTCCCGCCATGCGTGTAGCTGCTACCCCTTCGTTGGGCTTGTGTATCACGACGATACGGCTGTCCTTGGTGGCATATTCATCGCATATCTCACCCCCTCTGTCTTTGCTACCATCGTTCACAAGTATCAGTTCGAGGTCGGTCAGCGACTGGCTCAAGATGCTCTCGATGCATCTGCCGATGCTCTTCTCGGCATTGTACACGGGCACGATGACCGATACCAGAGGGTGTTTGGCGGTTGTTGTCATAGCACGATGTCGAGTTTCTTGGTTATCCATTGCTTGAACATCTCCTGCTCCTCTACGGTGGTTTCGCTCAGGGAGTTGATGCATCCGAACTTCAGTTGTTGGTTGCTCTCGGCCTCGGCAATCTTACGTGCCATGTAGTTGTCGGTACGCTTCGATGTGGGCTTGAGGAAACAGGTGAGTCCTTTGGGCGAACGCACCTCGAGTTTACTGGCACGATGCTCGCTCACATAGAGTAGGGTAGGCGCACTAAATTGTGAAGGTTCGCGGAAGCGGAAGCGAATGTTATGGTCGAGCAGGTCGGGGTGCTCGGCATAGAACTTCTCATACCACTTGGCACGCATAGGTACTGGTGCATGGGGGAAGAGATAGAAATGGTTGGCATGTAGTATGTCGGCCGCATTCAGCATCGGGTCTTTATGTCCGAATACCTTATGCTTCTTGCCCAGATGCTTGCCCCATCGGAGCAGGCGTGCCCATAGTGCTGGAAATCGCTCGGCATAGATATAGGTCTTCTCGCCCTCAAACCATAGGTTCTCCTCCACGGGAGAGGTCAGGAATACATCATCATTGAAGTATAAGAAGCTATCGCTTAGCCCTGGTATGCGCCATAGCATGGTCGATATGGCCAGCGAGTTGAAGGTGGGCAGGTATTGCTCATAGCCACGGAAGAGTACCGTGTGGTCCACCAACTCGATGGGAATCTTGTTATCGGGGAAGTTACGCGCTACAAACTCATCCACATGCGGGTCTTGGTTGTCGGTAACGATGAATATCTTGCGCACCCAAGGAGCATATCGCAATACCGAAGCCACACAATAGTATATCTCGCCCGTAGACTTATATCGCGCTTCGCCCGCAATATCGTCAAACTTCACCTCCTTGTTGGGGGTAAGATATGCAGCTTTCTTACGCTTATGTATGGGGTCGTCTCCGTCTACCCAAGCTATCACAACATCAGTCATACTACTCCTTATAATACGTTCTTAAATCTTTCGGGTATGCGCACCACCACCTTATACGAGGGGTTCCAAGGCTTGTTCCATGCAAACAGTTGGCGAAACCATTGTTGTATGTAGCGCATGATGCGTACGCTTTTGTCCCATTCCATCGCTTTGCGCTCTGTCACTATCCGTATGGTCTTTGCCCTACGATGCAGGTGCTTGCCCCATCCTGTTGCCAAGAGGTCTGAGTTGCTCAGCTGCCTCTTCATCATCTCATAGTCGAAGCCACCCAAATGGAATAGGTACAGGTCGGAGGCGATGTGGTAGTTATGCCCCTTCACTCGATGGAATCCCGATCCCCATTGCAGCGGTCGTGCCAGTACCGAGGCCTTGGTGTAGCGCGACGACATCCATCCATAGCTACGTTGCGCGAGCAAGGGTCGTGAGCCATCTATGGGCTTCTCGAGCTCGAGATGTTGGCCTACATCAATGCCGAGTGCCGATAGGCAGTTCTTGATTTTTCGTTGGCTGAGATACTCGGGTAGCGTCTGCCCCAGCTTGGGGTCTACCACGATAAATTCATCCACATCGGTGCCGATGACCAAGTCGTAGCCCTGCTCAAAGAGCATTTTTGCCCGCGAAGAAAGATAATCGATGCGGCCCTTGTCAGACTTTGCCACATTACCAGCCACACGTGGGCGAAGCTCAGTATATACCCCTTCGCAAAAGTCTGGCACCTGCTGGTCTTCCCCATCGAAATACACTCTTAGGTTCTCCCGTCCCAGCTGGCTTCCATAATATTCTACCCACCGACGAAGATAAAACTCGTCATTGCGGACCATCGTGATAGCACAAATCTTCTTCATGGCGATCAGCTCTTATTACTCTCTGTTGTTATTAATGACCATTACAAAGGTACGAAAAGATAGCAAAAAAACAATCGTCAACGAATAAAACTTGTTTTAATGTACTGGTATTGTTTGGTTATAACGGGAAGAAGTTGAGAAAAAGTCGTGAAAAAATATTAAAAGGCCGAACGATTTGCCATATTGAGTGTATGCAATTGTGAAAAGACGCGTTTTTGTAGTGAAAATATTGTACAAAACTAAAACAAACGGATAAAATGAAAACAAGACACGCATTCCTTTGCCTCATGGTCTTCGTTGGACTCGCTTCGATGACCGATGTAGTGCAGGCACAAACTCAAAGAGAAGTACCCCAAAAGGTAGAAACTCCAATCAAGGTGACACAAAATGCCGAATGGTACAAGACGCAAGAGCGCTTGTGGAAGGCAGAGATTGACAAGAATTCCAAAAACGAGGAGGCATGGGCCAACTATTACAAAGCGGTAAGGTATAGAAGCTGGTGTGAGAGCATGCCTGATATCAACGAACAACTTGATGCTATTGTCGAGAAAATGGGCAAGGCTATCCCCGATACCTACACCTATTATGTCAATCGCTTTTATAATAACAATCATGCCCAAGACAATCCTGGTATGGCCAAAGCTATCAAGATGCGTCCTGATGCTGTAGACGATTACCCCACATTTGTTAGCTATCTGATGCAGACGGGTGATGAGGAGACAATGCGTGACATCTTGACCCGATGGTACAATAGCGGTACCTACTCGCCTACCTTGCTCAACTATGCTTATAACGAACTCATCGGTCTTGCCCCTAATGCCATCATCTTTGCTCAGGGCGATACGCAGACCTTCTCTAAACTGATACTCCAGTACGGTAAGGGTATCCGTCCCGATGTGACCATCGTTAATACCTCATTCTGGCTATTTACCGCTCATTATCGTGGACATGTAGAAAAGAAGTTAGGGATCCCGAGCTTTGCCGAACGAGTAGATAATGGTACATATAAGTTAGATAACAATGACTTTGAGGAAGTAAAGGATGTGGTATATCATCACATAATCAATAATACCGATCGCCCGATCTATTTCTCTCCAATGATAGAGTCTGAAATGCCGAAGTGTGCCGACAAACTTTATTCCGAAGGCCTCGTGATGCGTTATAGCAAGAAGCCCTACGATAATTTGGCCATAAAGCGTAAGAACTACGAAGAATTGTACCTTACCGATTATTTGCGCGAGAGTTTTCTTCCGGAGAGCTATCCCGCTACTATCGACCGCTACAACTTCAACTACATTCCTTGTCTCAAATCATTGCTCGACTACTACAAGCAGAGCGGCAACACCCCTCGCTATAACGAATTGCGTAATTTGATGGTGCGTATTGTAGAGCAAATCAATGTGTCTGTCGAAGAACGAGAGAAATACTATGAGGAAATCAATCGCTAATACCCTGCAAGCTTTGCCTGATGCCGAACTGATGTCGCGCATCGGGCAAGGCGAGCATAAAGCCTATGAGGTTCTATACAATAGGCATGCACGTAGGCTTGGCGGATTCTTTCTCCGTATGCTCGCCTATGATACGGCCAAGGCCGAAGATATGGTGCAAGAGCTCTTTGCCCGCGTATGGGTACATCGTGCCAGTTATCATGCCACACAACCCTTCTCTACATGGCTCTATGCTATGGCTTATAATCTGTGTAAGAATGACTACCGTCATGAGGTCGTACGCCAAGACTATACGGCAGAATACTTATCGCGCGAAGAGCCTACGGAAGTGGCGGATGAGGCTATCGAACGTAATGAGTTGAGGCAACTTCTTCGCCAAGCCGTACAGAGGCTTCCCGAAGCGCAACGAGACGCCTTCTTGCTCCATTATGATGAGGAACTTACCGTGCCTGAGGTGGCTCGCATCATGGGATGTCCCGAAGGAACGGTAAAGTCGCGACTCGCTACTGCGCTAACAACCATTAAAAGACAGATAAATACTCATAAATGATAAATATATGTACGATAACGAACTAAAAAGTATAGAACAGGAGTCTGCTGACCTTTTCGCCTTGTTGCACGAGGTGCGTGATGAAGATAATGCAACGTTGCATATTGCTCCATGTCCCCGACCCAGGAAGAGAGGCTACCGCATCAGTCCCCTTTGGCTTGTCGCTGCATCTTTGCTTGGCTTTGTCCTTGGCATGGCAATTCCTCGCGATATTGGACACTCTGCGGAGGATTCCTTCACATTGCTTGCCGACACAAGTATAACCATAGGCCGAAGCCTTGCTGCTGGCGACGTTAACTTTGCTTTGTTGGTAAAGTAACTCGGGGGTCAAACGCAAGCGACTTTTCCCCTAATTTCAATGATGTCAAAGAACAATTTGTTCCCCTCATTCCAGGGTTGTTTAACTAATTATTAACTCGTTCCAATTTTAACGGGACACTAATGACTCAAATCAAATCAAAAAATCAAAGAACGAATATAAATAACTATATATTAACAACTTAAACGACTTTGATGCGAAGTTAACGCATCACTAATATTACGACATAAAAAGTTTG
>JAEIGA010014381.1_pt1 | contig 12048 bp, 15 predicted proteins | sample 9270691 | NCBI WGS metagenome assembly JAEIGA01 (sample SAMN17057246, study PRJNA624740) | gut metagenome | biome: biome; isolation source: fecal sample | host: Bos grunniens | place: China: Xizang | collected 2019
ATTTTAGTGATTTGCACTAGAAAAATCAAGCACAAATTACATTGTACTAGAATATATGTTGGGGTTTTAAAGCTCAAGCACCATTCTCGAGTTAATGGCTACAACTTCATTTCTATACTACTTGCTCAGTATAAGTATGTCGCTGTCGCTTGTGGATATACAGACCCTTTCCAATTAACTGACATCCCAATAATTTCTTATTGCTCGTGTGGGAATATAATCATAACATCTACAATCCCAAAACTTTTTTTAAGAAAAATAAACAGCATTTCTAACTAACGTTTTTCTTTTTTTCTTTTTTGTAGACGCTATGTCTATATTACCATCAGATTTATATCATATATATAACCTATGGAAGTAAAGAGTGTTTACATGGATTTGAATGAATGAGTAAAGAGGGGAAATGTATGGAGATTAGAGAGTGAGGCATTCAAAAAGCCAATAGAGATAAAAATCTGATTTGAGAATAAGGAGTTAGATGAGTTTAATACTAGGTGTAGTGCAATAGAGGACAGATTGCAAAGACACGACACAGATGTCCAGAATCTATATATGAACGACAAGGAGAATATGATGTCTCATATTAAGATTGAAGACGCACTAAAAGAGAAACAATTACAACTAGATGAATTTAAGAAACAACTAGAAGAAGAGAGGAGTGAGAGAAAGGAGTTATTAAAGGAAGTAGCAACGCTAAAAACAATGGCAGAAATGCAAACTGGAACAATTCTCAAACTCCAAGAACAAGTGAAAGAATTAGAGAAAAAAGTAACGAAACAACCTAGTGTTTTCCACGACAAATGTTTCATATCTGGACATGAATCTAGTGGATTATGAATGTTTAATCTACCAGATGGAGATTACTTAATGATTATGATGACAAAAGTCTGAGAACATAACGAGTATGTTATTAATGAGGACGAGTTGTTTATGGATAAAATCCATGTTGAAGGTCAGCATTATGTCCCTTTCTATAAGTTAGAGTGAGGAACAGAATTAGACACTCCTACAGCTACTATATATTATGATTTAGTCTTTATACCGTGCTAATGTATGTATATGTCAGTGACAAGTGAAACATAATAATGAGGAGTAGTTTCAGATTTACAGGGATGCAGAACAAGTACAGAGAGTACATCACAGAATATAGTATGGACGACAACTTAATCTTTGAGTGAGGTAAAGTGGTTAAGTATGAGAACTCTAAGCAATATATAGAGGACTCTAATAAATACCATCTAACGCATGAGTTAGAAGAAACAAAAAGAAAGAATGCTGAGCTGACTACTATAGCCAATGCTAAGATGACAAAGGACTTGGAATTGGATGTTAAAGGTCAAGAGCCAGATGAATACAATAAAAAGATTTATTTATTAAAGAACATGAAATGATTGCAACGTTCGTGATGACAGGAGACCGAATAGAGCTACCTATAGACCTAGGAGTAGAGAAGAACAAAATCTCTAACAGAATGACTGAGTGAGACAAGTACACTAACAGTTTCTGAGCTTTATACGATTCTCTATGTATTACAGCAGATGAGGATAATGCAAGTTCTATTCTAGTTTCAGATTACACAGAGGACAAACAAGTGAATGATGGAACAAGAGCAGACTTCATAGAGCTAAATCCTAGTGCTGAGTTACATCTACCTTGGAACAGACAGGTACAGGCATTAAACAGACCGTTTGTTATGTGACAAGCATGAGATGTAATAAAGGTAGTGGCTAGATAATAGTCAGATTTATTTATTATTTATTAAAGAAATGTCAGAAATTAAAAGAGTATGGTCAGACAAAAAGACCACATGGAACGACAAAGAACAAGTATGGTTAAAAGATGGAGAGTTAAAGAAGTATGATTGACAATGGAAAGATGTAGAAGGAGATATACAAGTATATGAAGGTTCAGCATTTGAGACTTTACCATGAAGTGCAGAGCTAGACACATACGACAGTAACACTCCAGAGTTCATAGGAACAGTAGAAGATGGAGTAGAGGCTGCCTATGTATTTAAAGATTGGGACTGAACAGTATTAGCTAGTGGAAAGGTTAAGGACTGAGGAACACCTACAGCACCAGAGAATCCAACTAGAGAAGGTTATGAGTTCACAGGATGGAATCCTGCAGTATGACCAATCACAAAGAGTACAGAATACGTTGCTCAGTATGAACAGGTTACAGTTAATTACACAGTAACTATAGTTTCTAATGATGACACACTAGGAACAGTAGATATAAGTGAAGTAGTAGCACCAGAAGGAACAGAGATTACGAATAGTTGAAATGAATTATATATTTGAGGGACTACAGTAACAGCTACAGCAGAAGAAGGATGTGAGTTTGTTTCATGGGAAACAGACCAAAGTGCATTTCCATTAGCAGAAGACTGTACATACACAGCAATATTCCAAGTTATACCTGCACCTAGTACATTCCTAGATAAAGCGTATGCTATAGTAGATGAAAGCACATGAGACACTACTACTATATTATTTGCAGAAACAGAAGATGCTCAAAATAGAGTAGAAATACATATTGTAGTAGACCCATTAACATCTGTACAATCTGTAGAGGCTGCAGGATATGGTTTATTTGACCCTCAATGAGTTTCAGAGGCAGCAGCATTGATTAATGCTTTACAAAGTCCTACAGGTGCTGATGCTGCAACTACTCTAATGCAATGGGCTAGTTGGACAGGAGAAGTAGGAACTATAGACTCTGGATTCATAGCAGTATTGAATACAGCATGGACAGAATCAACGCAGGATAATTGGGACGCAGTTGTTGATTATATTAATGATGCAGCAGCTGTACCAGAGAGTTTAATAACATCAGATGCAATTCTTCCTCAATCAGTAGGACAGGCATCTCCAGATAATGTTACTATAGAAGAAGGACAATCAACTACAGTAAGATTTAATTATTTACCTACAGATGCTACTATTAATGCTGTTTACAATATGGTGTTTGTAGCATCAGATGATGAAAATGTAGCGACAGCAATGCTTACATGAGTAAGTTGAGATTGAGAATGTACATTACAAATAACATGAGAATCAGCTTGAACTGCAACTATTAGTTACGACCTATGAGGAAGTCCAGTATATACAGTTTCTGTAACAGTAACTGCTGCAGCAGAATAGTTTAATTAATAACATAAAACATAATGGCAGTAAGAGTAGTAGAATGAAAAAAGCCTTACACATGAGGAAAGGCAATAACAGTAGATGAGAATAAAGTTATAAGTCTGAACCTAAGAGCAGAGAATAACTTAATTATCTACGATGAGTGAGATGATGAAATATATGTAGACCTACAACTCAGAGACTGAATAACTCCTATGTCTGCTTTCCCTGTGTGAGTAACCACAGGGAGAGTAGCAATGGAGGACTGATGGGATGCAGATGGAACAATAGTAGTATTCAAGACTACTAGTTGAGATAATATAAAGCTATTCTATTCAGATAATGTAGAGGAAGAATGAGTAATAACAGAACCATGAAAACTCTATATAGATAACTGAACAGGGACATTCAAACAGATTTATTTCAAATCTGATGTAGACCAAATCATAACACTTCTACAGCAATCAATAGCTACTAAGCAAGACAAACTAGTTACAATATCTGTGACTCTAACTACAGCATGATGGTCAAGTAATGAACAGACAGTTACAGCCACATGAGTTACAGCAGATAACACAGTAATAGTAAGTCCAGACCCATCTAGTTTGAGCGACTATACTACAGGAGGAATATATTGTTCAGCACAATGAACAGACAGTTTAACATTCAACTGTAGCTTGACTCCTAGTAGCGACATAGATGTAAACGTAGTAATAATCAATTAGTCAGATTTATATTTTTCATTAAAAGAAAATGGCAATATTAAATATGGTAGCACAAGGGAGTTGATGATGAGGATGAGGAAATATAGGAGAGCCTTTAAACTTAACAGTAACTGCTAGTTGATTAGATGTAACTATTACATGGAAGGATAATGTAATCTGAACAATCCCACCAACAACATTTCAAAAATCTGAGTTAGTAAGAAAAATAGGTTCAGCACCTACAAGTCCAAGTGACTGAACACTAGTAGTAACAGAAACAGTAATGAACACATATGAGACTACAGGATATGTAGACCAATGATTGACAGACTGAGAGACATACTACTATAGAGTTTTCAGTTATTCAGACTTATGAGGAATAAGCTATTGTGACGCAGAGAGTGTAACACCTACTTCATGATGATGGCAACCATGAGCTAATACAATTGGATATTATCCACTAAAAAGAGACTTTGCAGATGCTAGTGGTAATGGATATGATTTAACTACTTCTAATGCTTCAATAAGTACAGCAGGATGAGTAGATTGTGCTTATTATAATACAGGTAAAGCCTATAATTTATCAGCACCCGTAGGGACTGTAAGAACAATGTCAGCTTGGGTATATAATATATACCAATCTGATGACAGAGCAATAATATGAACATGAAGTAGTGCAGATAATTTCTATGCAATGTTTTTAGCAGTTTCTAACTGAAAAGCTCAAATTTCAGACTTCCATCAGGTATGATTAAGTTGAGCAACCTTAACTCAAAATGTATGGCATAATATAATCGCAGTTAACGACAACACAAGCATGAAGATTTATGTAGATGGTGTGTTAAGTAATTCTTGAACTCACTCTTATACTACAGCCTCTACAGGGATTTCAGTATGAGGTAAGCCATTCTCTGATGCATACGACAATCTGAATAATTGTATTGGATATATAAGTGAGGCAATTATAGAGTGAGTAGCTTGGACAGACCAAGAAGTAGCTGATTATTTTGATTTAACTAAGTGAAACTACTGAATAAGCTAATCAGATTTATATAATTTATATTAAAAACAATGGCAGTAAGAATAAAAGATGGTATGATTCCATACACATGATGAGTAGGAATAGAGATAACGAATAATCATGTTATCAATGTACTACTCAGAGAGATGAACAATCTCATACAGGTCAATGAAGACAGAGAGCTGTATGTAGATTTACAGCTACCAGATGGAATAACACCAGAAGATGATTTTCCTGTGGGAGTGACTACAGGGAGAATATTACAAGAAGACTGATGGGAACAGAGTGGTACAATCCTTAATTGGAAAACTACTAGTGGCGACCAAGTAAGTCTGATTTATGCTAATGATTGAAACCTATACTACTCAGTTAATCTAGGAGAACGACATCTCATAGCATCATGATGAATCCTACAGGATATAAACACTAGAACATTCTATCCACAGAACCTATCTGATTCTACAGTAGGACAGCAAGCTATAGATTGGTACTTAGCATGAAAGAATCCTATAATTATCTATAATGGAGAATCCTACGTTGTAGAGAGTCAACCACAATCTACACAAGTCAGATTCCAATGAATCCATGTAACTAATGATGACTATATGAATGCAGGATATTCACGTTCAGTAGTTAAACAGTTATACTTGTCTTGGGATGCTAATAATGAATTTGCATGATGGATGGATGATGACAGACTAATCACATCTAACTACATTGCAGTAGGTAAAGATTATTCTACAGCATATAATGTAACATATGATTCAGACCCTACTACTAAGCTATACGTAGACACAGAGCTTGCATTAAAGCAGGACAAACTAACAGCTTGAACTAGAATTAGTATAGACCCTGTAACAAACGTAATCTCTGCAGATGTAAGTGGAGTAATGACATATATGTGAAACGTTACAGATTCATCTCAATTACCTGCATCATGAAATCAATGAGATTGTTGGTATGATGAAACTGCTAAGACATTGCGAGCTTGGGATTGAACTCAATGGAATGACATAGGAGGTCCATGAATCGACCTAACTAATTATTTCAATATGCAGACTAATACGACAGATGACATAACAGAGTGAAATAATAAGTTCGTTACTACTAGTGAGAAGAATACATGGAACTGAAAGCAAGATGCTTTAACGCCATGAAACTGAATCACAATCAATAATGGAGTAATAAGTGCAGATGGATATACAGAGTGACACTGAATAGATATAGATAGCAATAATGTAGTTACTAATGAGCTACCATTTGAGCCAGAGAACGCATGAGTATTATGACAAGTTCTAAAGAAGACAAGTACAGGTTACAGATGGAATAATGAGCAAGAATGATTTGACCCAGAGAATGCAGGAACAACAGGACAGGTGCTAAAGAAGACAGCTACAGGTTACCAATGGTCTGATGAAAGCTGATGAGGTGGTTGAGGATGAGGATGATGATGAGTAACTAGTGTAAATGGAAGAACATGAGCAGTAACAGTAAGAGAACTACCAAGCTGATGAAATTCTGGAGATATTCTTACTAAAACTAGTACAGGATATGCATGGGTAGGAAATGACAGTAATGTTAAATGTTTTGTTGTAACAGACCAGACAACTCAAGATGAGTTCCAAGAGATAATGGAATGGATTATATGAGGAGCAGATAGATGAGCAATAGTAAGAAGTCAAGCACAAGATGTATGATTATATTCTCACTATTCACATATAGATAATGAATGGAATTTCTATTTCATGAGTTATAGGACTAGGAGTACATCTACAAGTACAGCTAATTGACAATTCACATCATTAGTGCAAGTAGCGTATGTACTAACATACAATGAAAGTACACAAGTGTATAGTGGTGCATGGGTAGATTTCAATACAGTAACAAACTTTCTACCATGTTCATGAACAGGATATACAGACCCATTCATGCCTACACAAGATTACCAAGCTACTAGTAAAAAGTATGTAGATAGTAGGAACTGGACATGAACATTGTCAGAATATAACGCATTACAATCAATAGACCCAGATGTAATTTATAACATAACGTCACTAAGCTAATGGCTATTAAAATAGACTGACAGGATTTACTAAAAAGGTATATAAACTGACAGGAAATAGTGAGAGTATACAAGAATAGAGGGGAGATTCGACCAAACACCGTTCCTCCTACTCCTCCTGTATTTGATAACTATCTATGCTTTACTGCTAATACTAGTGGTAGTACGGTACAACTAACTAGAAATGGTGACACTCGAGTAGTGCAATTAGAAATTAGTAGAGATAAAAACACATGGACAAGTTATACAATAGGAGACACAATAACTCTTACTAATGCATGAGATAAAGTCTATTTCAGAAACACTCATAATACATGAGCTTTCTCAAGAAATGACACTACTTATTATTATTTTGTAATGAGTGGTTCAATATCAGCAAGTGGAGATATAACGACATTATTATACAGTGAAAGCACTACTACATTGACTACTAACTATACCTTTTTTAATTTGTTTAACCATTGCTCAGCATTAACTACAGCACCAGAGCTACCAGCTACAACATTAGTCAGCTATTGTTATGAAAATATGTTTTCTCATTGCACATGATTGATTACAGCACCTAGTCTGCCTGCTACAACATTAGTAAACAGTTGCTATGTAGCTATGTTTTATAATTGCACAGCATTAACTACAGCACCAAGTTTACCAGCTACGACGTTAGCTATTAATTGTTATGCTTATATGTTTGATGGATGTACCTCATTAAATACATTGCCTCAGCTACCAGCTACAACATTATCAAACCGATGTTATGAAGGTATGTTTAATGGATGTACAAATATTAATTTATATAATCAATACGATGTAACACATCCAAATGAATATAGAATCCCTACATCATGAACAGGAACAGTGGGTACAAATTCTATGGAAGATATGTTACGATGAACATGAGGAAATGTAACTACACCATCTATAAACACAACATACTACACTAGTAATACAATAGTTTAAATCTTAATATAAATCTGAATGACAGAGGCTGAATGATTTGCTTTTAATATAGCATGAGGAGTCTGATTATGAGTAGCTTTGGAATACTTCGGTATGACACAAGAGACACTTATAATTCTGACTGTTATGCTATTACTAGACCGAGTATTCGGAGTAATCAATGCTTACATACAGTGAACACTACAATCTAAACTTATGGTAACAGGACTAGTTAAAAAGCTGACTAGACGATGTTTACCATTTATAGTTATAGCAGTTCTCAGATGAGCAGGATTCGACAGAGTAGATTTAATCTCTACAGTAATCCTATCCATCCTAATAGTAGCAGAAGGCTATAGTGTAATCTGACATATTTATTCAATCAACTATGGAGAAGAGATTGCTGAAATCGACGCCATTAAAATCCTAATGAAACGAATAGCAGAACTATTAAGATGAAAAATAGATAGCACTTTACCTCCTAAGGATAACGACAAATGAAACGAGAGTACAAAATAACTAGGTCAGATTTAGGGTATAACATTTACAGAAAGAAAGAACTAGAAGACTGAACCGTAAGACTAGAATGGCTACAGAGGAATAGTTACACCCTAAATAGAGATTTTGCTAGAACGTTCTACAACATAAACGACGCTACAAGTGCTTTAGTTATTGCGAAATTTCAATGAGACACAATAAATACAACTTCCACAAAAAAGTCCGAATCGGAAGAGCAAGGAGAAAAGACATCGTGGTCTGAATTATAATACTAGTCTGATTCATAATGTTATTTTATCCGTTGATGGCTGTAGATTAAATGAAGAGAGAGACTAAGTATAACGTCCATCATTGGTTATGTAAATCTAGGGGATGAGCAACAAATGATTTGAACTGTGAGAGAATCCGTATGACTACACATGACGCTATTCATACATTATTTACTAATGAAATATTCCCAGAGCAGATAGAAAGGCTGACTAATATGACTAGTAAGGTATTAAAACCAGAGATTGTTCAAGAGCTACTAGAGGTACTTAATTACAGAGACATACATAACCCAGAAGAATGGTATAAGGAATGAGCGATTTTATTACCAAGACGTTTTAGATGGAAAGATTCAGATATTGAGTAGAGGACAAGTGCAGACAGAACATAGGTCGAAAGAAGACTTGTCACAGATGTAGTTATGAGATGTTATGTTTATTTCAACATAACCAAGAAAGAATATGAAAGGATATTCAGAAAACAGACAATATTACATCCAAAGACTCGTGAAAAAATATGTAGAAACACCAGTTTATACCGTAACCAAAAATAATATGAGAGAGGCAATATACATCGAGTGAGAGAATTGTTCAAAGTGTATGATGCTCAAGCCTCACGTTCAAAAACGATGTGAAGAGAACTGAGTTTCATTTCAACCAGTAAAATTTGACGACATTTCTGTACAGGAGTTTGATGTACAAGCTGTTCCAATGTTAGTTATTAGGGAGGATGGCATAGTAAATCAGATTCTTAATGAGGAATGAATCGTAGCTTTAATCTCTAATAAATAACAATGGAAGAACTATGATGCCTAGGAATAGGAGAGCAGAGTACGGATTATGTACTATGTGATTGAGATTCAGATTTATTACCTACTTTGTATAACCAAGACAGCATCAGATATGAATACAATCAAGGTAAGCAGAGTTGGAGTAAAAAATCCTGTACTATATTCGCTGCTATATGAATGTTATCAGACTTAATGAACTACAGGTTTACTCTAGCAGAAATCAAAGAAATAGATAATCTGAGTTACGAGAGAGGTAGAATTAAATGAGAGTGACGGTATGTTCAATCAGCTGTCAAACTAGTGGCAGATTGGTGGAATGAGCATAAGAAAGAAAAAGTAGCATATTACAGAATCAGTAAGTATTCAGACATGGTAGAGAATAGTATTAAGAAGAACTATACACTAGAGTGAAACTATTGCCCTACAGCAGAGTATAATAAAGACTGGATGGCTGATGGTATAGTAGATTGAACAGAGTTCGGAGAGAATACTAACTGACACGCAGTAGATATAGCTAGTTATGAAGGTAAGAGAAGTGTAAAGAATAGTTATGAGTGAAGGGAGTATAATGTATATGGGTTAAAGAATCCTATTAGTAGTATAAGTAATTTCTGACCATACGTATATATTTATACTAAAGTTAAAGAGGATAATTTAGAAGAGATTAAAAGGCTGAATGAAATCAAATCAGAATGTGCTAACTGTATAACACATCTGTGAGAGTTATGGCATCTATCTAATAGTGAGAACTTTAAGAGCATATTACATTACACAGCAGATAAGATTCGTGAGAAGATTAAGACTTGTGACGAAATGCTAATGAAATTACAATAGCTTTATATTCTAACTAGATATAATCATGCCATGTGGTAGAGGTGGAAAGAAGAAGTAAGAAAAAAGGGGGAACTTAATCCTCCTTTTTCTTATACCTTTCCCTTGTCTTTTGTCTGTTTGCTATGTTCCCACATCTGATGCAATATTTTTGCCTAGAGTTTTTTCTTTGGATTTCTTTTCCACAGATTTCACATTTCATTGTTGTCATCACTAAAGTATATAAAATAAATCTGATTAGTCCATAAATGAACATAAAATAATAAGGCTGATTAAAACTCAAATTTCTAAGAATAATAATTCAAGTTGTCGCTTACTCATTAGCCTGTGGTAAATAATATAAAAGTCTGATTACTTCAGAATACTTATAAGGAAGTTTATAGGCTCATCTTGTATGCTTAGTAGCATTATAAGTCAAGTTAAAGAAAAATCTGTATATGGGTAATATGGATACCTTTCAAAATACTCCATATATTTGTCTTTCAAATCTCGGTTGTCAAAATCTATTTTCTCATTCTCTACTAACCATTTGATAAATCAGTATTTCTTGCTTATAAGAGTAGCCTCTAAAACTAACTCCTCTTTCTCACTTATATCTACATCGGGTCAAGCTAATCTTACCCACTCTCACTTACTTAGTTGGTATTCTTTTAATAGTTCTTGTAGTTTATCCATCTCTCTACCTATAACAAATAAAAAAGTTTTTACTTGTAGAGTAAATCTACATTTGATATAACCTTGTCTAAGAATTTCTTAGTGAACTGGTTTGTGTGTTGGTTGCTAATATCAAAGTTAAAGTCATTCATATTCAACCTTAAAGGAGTATGAGCAACCATTGGGAACTCTCTCATATTGATATTACTATCGTATCCATATCTCTCAGCATCTGTTCAAGCCCAGACAACTAGAGCTTTCTTTCAGAAAGCCTTACTACAATGATGTAAAGAACTATCACATCATACAACTGGGTATCTAGCACATAGAGATACAACCAATCTTAAATCTGGAGTATCACACATTTGGCAATTATTCAATACTGGTTGAGCGCCTTGCTTAATAACCTCATAAAGAGTATAACCTTTCTTTGTTAGCTCATCTGCTATATACTGTGCTGCATCCACTGGGATAGAGCGATAACTTTTATCAGCTCAATTTAATCACATTGTACTTCAGAATGGTTGATACAAGATAGGTCTTTCTCAATTTAACACATTCCCCCTCTTTTCGTGTTCAGCTAAGAATAGGATAGGGTCTGCTGGCTTATCTAATCAAAGCTGTCTTGCTGCAACCTTTAACCAGTTCTCAGCGTCGTTAAAGAACTTTGGGTCTGTGTATGGCTCTAATTCGATATAATCATTTCACTTGATTACATCCTCAAATAGCCTTCTATCATCTAATCAGTGAACTGACTTGATATATGGGTTTCCCCAAAATACTAATGGTCGGCTTGTAATAACTTTAACTGGTCTTTTCTTTGCGACCTCTGTAATAGCTCAAGCCATAGCTACTACTCTACCTCGTCATCAGTAAATACGTATAACCAACGTCTGTGGTTGTTGTTGTGTTTCAGTCATAGTTATTTAGTTTGTAATTAAATCGAAAGCAAAATGCTACAATAGCAATGATACATAGCCAAGCTAGTATCTCTATAATCTTATCCTCTTTCTCCATTATAATTTGTTAAAAAGTAAAGGTAATAATTCTTTTGCGACTATATACATTTCAGCTCTTTCTCAATCTCAACCAAGTGTTTTATACTTATGTATATCTGCTATTCTATATAGGAGTTCTCATCTGTTTTGCCAATAGAA
>JAEIGA010014382.1_pt1 | contig 12048 bp, 14 predicted proteins | sample 9270691 | NCBI WGS metagenome assembly JAEIGA01 (sample SAMN17057246, study PRJNA624740) | gut metagenome | biome: biome; isolation source: fecal sample | host: Bos grunniens | place: China: Xizang | collected 2019
CCCCAATATGCCCCCATATTAGTTTTTTTGTGTACATTTCACACAATTAGGCTAACATGAGGGCACACTATTCCATTCTTGTTTACAATTGTCTGACAATTAATCATGTATAAAATAATCATGCAAATTGGTATAAAAAAATCATTGAATAATATTGATTAATATTACATAATATAGATAGTTAATAACACAGCACACAAGGAGGACAAGAACATGAAAAATGAAATTTTTGTAAGAGGAAACACAATAGGTGGGAAACAAGGTTTTGCATATATATGTAATAGCATGAAATATCCTGTACTCATTGCTGACATTGATAAACATAAAGGAGAGCACGGTTTCATTAGTTTTGATACACTTAGAGTTGTGTGGAAACATTGTGGAAAAGAGATACCCCTTGATGGTACTCTTGAAGTTGAGAACGGCAAGTGGTCAATTGGTAGTGGAGGTTGTTGTATATCTTCAGCATTCACATATAGTGACATGCTAGAAAGTATTATTATTGCCAACGCACCTGTTATTCACGAGGGTCAGATTATAGCGGTTGCATTGAAGAGTAGTGAAGTTAAGTACTGTTGGTTGATGTTGTTCAAGGTTGGTAAAGTTATTATTAATTGTATAAAAATATGTGAACTTATCGAACTGACAGACGATGAGATTAAAGAAGTTGTTGAAGATGCAAAAAGATGGCTAAACTAGATTAACATTACTTAAATAAACAACACGCTGACCTAACGGCAATACGGGGAGAACAGGAGGACTAAACATGCGACTTTACAAATTTACAACACCAAACACAGCACCTTATTACACACTTGCTAACAGCGTCACAGACGCTATTAACAAGTACAAAAAGAATCACACAGGCAATGCTATAATTACAAAATACAGCCACTCACAGGGTGTACACTACACATTACACAATACAATATAGGAGGGGGCAACATGACATTAGTAGAACTTGACGCAAGACTTAGAGAAATGAAAGTAAATGGGGACTCAAGAATTATAATTCATTATAATGATTATATGATTGATTATAATGTGGAAACAGGCGGTATAGATATTGTATCAACTCAGGTTGACGAGTGGGGTAATTATAAAATAATAGAATGGATTGCAACAGTTAATCATGTAAAGGATGCGCTTAAAATTGTGCAATAATAGTTTACTCCGTAAAAGCGGGCTAGGGGTGCAATCCCCCTATAAAACTCTCAACATAATCACAAACCCCACCCACCAACCAAAACTAAAACAGAAAGGAGGACACCCACACATCGAGTTATATTACACATTGTGATTATATTGAAAACAACAAATTAAAAAAATTGGAGGAAAATGAACATGATTGAATATTTTGTAAAAGGAACAGTAGTAGGAAACCCAACGGAGGAGAGAACAAAGAAATTCAGGGATAATAAGGGCAAGGAAAAGGAGAAAACAGGTTATTTTCTTACAATCAAAGAACCACAGTTTTTTACATATGATGAAGTAAATAAAAAGTTTGCTGCAGTTGACACTGTTAAGCTGGGAGAACTGTTAAAAGAAGACATGGTACCATTTATACCGCAGATGGCAGAAAAACTTATAACCGGAGAAGAGATTGAGTACGCTAACTACAGCACAGGTTTTGAGCCAAAAGTCGTAGATAAACGTTCAAACGTAACAGAGCCGATTATTTACAATAACGCTCTTGTTATTGCACAGGTTAAAAATACATATTTTAATAGACTTGCTGTGCTTGAACAGGGTACAGAGTGGAATCCATTCGATGACATGGAAGAGTTACCATTTAACTAATTAAATTGTTTCACGTGAAACATTCAAAAGGGAAGTGTTAATCACTTCCCTTTCTATTTAAGGAGGTAAAGCAATGAAAAATTTAATATGCGCAATGTATGAACAGGCAATTAAGGATTATTACAAGTACATGCTAGGAGGCACAAAAGTAACTAATGAATATGATTTAAAATGTATTTATGAATTATTTGACAGTGATTTACTTGAAAAAGAATATGTATATAATATGATTGATAGACTTAATGCTTGCGTGTCTGTTATGGATTTAAACAATGTTGTACCTAGTGATTGTCCGATATGGCTTGTAAAAATATGGTGCAAATATCATCATAAGAAATATAAAAGAATCGAGGAGGAAATAATTATATATGACTAGAGTTGAAACAAGGCAAGCTATAAGGTCAATCAATGCGACATTGCGTGTAATGGACGCAAGAGGATACAGCAACTTGCATGACACACTTCTTAATCGTGCGCAAGAACTAGGTGCAATTGTACGCTACGACAAAAACAACCGCCCATACATAGGACAAAGTAATGCGGACATTGACGCAATGAATTTAAATATATCACGCTTGCAAGCTCTTGCAAACAAAAGTAAAGTATCAAGTGTAAGAGAAAAACACAGGTTGACAGAAAAGGAAACATCACAGGAACTTGAGAAAAAAGTTGAAAAATCCGAATATGTGACAAGTTGGCTAAAAGAAAATAAATATACATTGTACGCATTAGAAGAGGAGCGAACAAGCGCAACAGCCAAGAGGTCGCAGAATATTTTGAATGAGATGGAAAAAGGATACTATCTAGACGTAGAAAAAGTTTATGATACAATAGTAGAAATGCAACGCAAAGATAAAAAAGACTTGGAAGATAGCGAAATACTATTAACAAGACTTGGAAAAAATAAACCTATAAGGACTAAAAAACTATGATAAAAGAGTTGACTGTTTTTGATTATAAATGTAAATATAATATAGTAAATTTTGAAAATCGATTCGGAAAAATCACAATAAAAGACGATAACGGGAGTAAGTCATTTTTTAAAATGTATTGTGGATTTGACATAGAAACCACTAAAACAAAAAATGGAAATACATTCCCGTATCATTTTCAATTTAATATAAATGACGATTATATAACATGTAGAACACTCAACGAACACTTAGAATTAATTGACTTTTTAGTCAAAAAAACAACTGTAAAAAGCAAGAAAAAATCAAAGCCAAAAATGCTTATTTTTATACATAATATGTCATATGAATTTTCATTTTTACGAAAATATTACAAGATAACAAAATTGTTCGCAAAGGAGAAAAGGAAACCTGTTTACTTTGAAATTGACAATTTAATCTTTTTAGACAGCTACTTAATCGAGAATAAATCCCTTGCAAATTTGGCAAAAGATTATAATTTGTCAACACAAAAGGCTATCGGGGATTTAGACTACTCCAAAATAAGAAACAGTCTAACGCCTTTAACCTTTGCGGAAAAACGATATAACTATAATGATGTTAAGATACTTAGTGAGTACGCAGAGCATGTATATTTTAAACAATATCTAATCAAAGAGGGTTACATGCCACTAACCAACACACAAAAAGTTAGGCACGCCATGAAAAGTTATATAATGGAAAAAGGTGGAAAACAGGCAAACGACAAGATAAAAGAAAGAATTAGCCAATTATTTCCACCAAGTGCACTTGACTATCGTTTAATGTTTAGATGGTTATTCCGTGGTGGTTTTGTACACGCCAATAAAAATTATGCAAATGTATTACTTAAAAATATACATTGTGTTGATTTTACAAGTTCATACATTTATGTTTTGTTATGTGGATATTTTCCAATGAGTGAATTTACATATTGCGATAATTTACAGGAAATGAAAAAACATTTAGAAAAAGGCTGTTGCATAATGAAAGTCACTTTTTATAATATTAAGCAGAAAACAAACCACAGCATTGAATCATTTTCTAAATGTATAAATCCAAAAAATTATAAATTAGATAATGGAAGAATAATGCAAGCTGATGAAATAACTGTTTATCTCACAGAACTTGATTATGAAATGTATTGCAATTTCTATGAATGGGAAAACATGGAAATACATGAATTTAAATACGCACGGCGTGGCAGACTGCCCGAATATGTTATTATTCCCATGTTAGAATTTTACAAAAATAAAAATAGTTTAAAGGGGGTAAAGGGGATGGAAACGCAATATATGAAAAGTAAAAATATGTTAAATTCCTTTTATGGCTGTATGGTTACAAGAATAGTATTTGATGAAATATTATTGGATGAAAACGGGAATTGGGATAAAAAACCAAGCAACAAAAAATACGAAAAATATTGCAAAGCGTTGCTCTCTCCATATTGGGGAATATGGACAACAGCACACGCAAGATACAATGAACTTACATTATTACACAATTTAAGGGGTGTTATTTACAGTGATACAGACAGTCACAAATATCTACATAAATATCATGATTATAACATTGGTATAATTGACAATTATAATAAAGGTGTTTATAATCAGATTATAGATGCTTGTAACCATTACGGGATTGATAAAACAATTGTTATACAGGAAAAGAAAAATATTCCATATTATTCACAAATGAATAATACATTGGGTTTTGCCAGTTTTGACGGAAACTACATAGCCTTTAAAACTTTAGGCGCAAAAAGATACATTTATCTTGATGAAAACTTAGAAAGACATACCACAATTGCGGGATTGCCTAAAAATTTCTATGTAAAGGAAAATAATAGTATATACAGATTTTTTACAAATTTTACAAATAATTATGTAGCAAAAAATTGTAAATTATGTTCGGTATATTGTGATGATTATACAAGTGAATATGTAATGGATGAATATGGAAATTGCGAATTGATGGAGATTGAGTCACATGTAACTTTGGAAGAGATTGACTTTTCGCTTACAATTGATACTGATTATTTTGACTTGATACAAGATAACGGAGTACGTTATATGTTAGAAACAGGGAGGATTTAAAATGTATGATTATAGAAAAATAATAAAAATGTTAGGAAAGTACATTCCCGATGGAGTGTATAATCTTGACAGACACAACTTTTATAAAAATGTATATCACATTATCTGTTCGGAAAGAAGTATCGGAAAGACTACCACTTTTTTACTCATGGGTTTACTTTTGTATAAAGAGTATGGATGTCAAACAATATACATACGTCAAACAGAGGATATGATACGTCCAAAAAATACAAGTACCTTATATAATGTTATATTGTCAAATAAATACATTGAAGACATTACAAACGGGGAATACAATGGTATATATCAATATTCTAGATTTTTCTATTTATGCAATTACGATGAAACAGGAAAGAGAATATTAACAAATGATACACCTTTTTGTATATGCGTAGCATTATCGGAAAGATATGACATAAAATCTAATTTCAATGCGCCTAAAGGAGATTGGATTATATTCGATGAATTTATAAGCAATAAAATAGCAAGAGATGAATTTATCAATTTAATGGATATTTTATCCACAATAATAAGAGATAGAACGACTCCACGTATTATGTTATTGTCTAATACTATTGATGTAGAATCACAATACTTTTATGATTTTGAAATTAGCGACATTGTAAAGAAAATGTGTTTTGGGGAAATTGAAGAAATTGTGACAGAAAAAGGAACAAAAATACAAATTGAGTTTCCAACACTTGACGCTACGCGCAGAAAGAAAAAGGAAAAACACAACACTCTTTATTATGGTTTTCTAAATACTAAATTAAACAGCATCACAGGAGGGGGGTGGGCGTTTGATACATATCAGCACCCATTTGGAGAGTTTAGTGTTATCCTCAATCGGGTATACATTAAGTATAAATTAGACATGTATATAAAAGCAGACATTGTTTACAATAAAACTAATAATAAAATTATGGTGTATTTTCATAAATCTACAAAAATATATGACGATAGTATAATATTAACAAATGAAACGCCACAAACAAATTGCGAACACGGCATAGAAACAAAAATTTACAATAAAATATATTCATTATATTGTAATAATTTGGCAATGTACCAAAATAATACAATCGGAACAATGATTGAAAAATTTTATAAATCATGTTGACAAAATCTATAAATGCATGTATTTTATAGATGTAGGTTATTTTCATATTTCTTTTCTGTGTTTCACGTGGACATTAAATTGTTTCACGTGAAACATTATAGAATACAAAAAGGAGGATATACAGCATGAAATGGGAAGTAGTTACAGAGTTAACAAAAAAGGCAGTAGCACAGGCACTAGGTACAGAGTATATGGAGCAGAGTGGTGTTATTAGTGGGCTTGATGTTAGCAAATTGGTAGACATTGGAAAAAATGTTTTAGATGTTGACGTAACAACAGAAAAATTCACCAAGGCATTAATAAGTGTAATTGGCGAATATGAATTAATCGAAACAAGTGTAAAAGATGAATTTGACGACTTATTTATTGACTCTTTTGAGTGGGGAGGTTTTCTTGAGCGTATTTATTATGGACTTGCTGACGTAATAGAAGACCCTATGTGGAACACCATTAACGGGCAGTCATACGCAGATATAGAACACACATTCTATCAGCCAAAAGTAAGCGCTAAAGTTTTTGATGAATGTAAAGCAGTAGCAACACCAATCTCAATACAGCGTGACACCCTCAAAGAAGCATTCAAGGGGGAGAGAGAGTGGAATAAGTATATAAGCGGAATACATAAGAGTGTTTCAAATACAATTAAAATTGTAAAAAAGGCGTATGCTAGAATGTTAGTGAGTGCGGGAATTGCAATTTCAAACAGCGGCACTAATACAGCGGTTCACCTTATTACAGAAGCAATTACACAGAATATTCTTGAGAGTGGTGCAACAGTTGCCGACGCACTTAAGAGTGAAGAATTTCTTGCATTTATGTGTAAGAGAATAGCGGAAACAAGAGATTATATGAAAGTAGAAAGCACAGCCTTTAATAATGGCACTATCATTGCAAGCGGTGATGATGTTAGACTCAAGGTTTTATCAACAATTGCAAAAACAATTAGATTTAATCTTAGAGCAGACACATTTAACGAAAATCTGTTATCATTTGGAGATTATAAAGAGGTCGTATCATGGCAAGGCGTAACAAATGGCACAAATAAATTTGACCTTGCTGACTTATCAGCAATCAAAATCAGTGCGGATGCTGATAATAAACTTGGGATAGGCACAAGTGCAGTAAATATTAATAATTGCGTTGCCTTTGCATATGATTATAGAGCGCTTGGTTTTACAATCGATAAAATTAAGATTACATCAACATATACGGCTTGCGCCGATTTTTGGAATGAATTTACACACATTTGGAGAAATGCTATAATTGATACAAACCTCCCAATGGTTGCATTTATTCTTGATTAATTTTATTTGGGGATGTTTCACGTGAAACATCCCTATATTTTACAGTAAAGGAAGTGAAAAACATGTTATATGATAGAGTAATAAAATTAACAGCCAAACAGGAAAAATACCATGAACAAATTGACAATAGTATTATTGTTCGTAACATTCCAACATCAATGTTTATACACAACACAGATGGAAATCTTAGAACCGAATACATAGAGCGGTTAGTGGTAGATTTTGGCATGTTATCAATTGGCAAGGGGGAAGATGAAAAATACTACCCATTCATACCATTTTTTAGCGGTGAACTAAATGAATACGGTTTGGGCAATACAGTAAATGGTATTAGCTTAAATGGTAAATATAATTTCAGCGGTTCATGGGATGATTTTCCAATAATGTTTAATAATTTTTCACATACACCCGACTTTCAATTGTGTAACAGGGTAAGCAATATTCTAACAGAGGTTGGAATATCAATGAAAAATAATGTTAAAATGTGTAGAATAAAACCATCTATAGCAGTTCCAACCGAAACAGAAAAGCGACAAGCAGAACAAATAATTAAAGATATTGACGATGGAAAATTATTTTCTATTCTCTTGGATAGTCTAAAAATTGGAAATGGTGAAAACAGTTATTCTCTTGTCAATTTCGCAGATGTTAAAGATATTGACAAATTACAGTATCTTACAAAATACTACGATGATGTTACAAGAATGTTTTTGCAATATTTTGGAATACCTATTCAGTCATCGGGCAAAATGGCACAAATGAATAATACAGAGCTTAGTGGTTATAACTACTATTGTAAAATAATTCCAATACAGAAAATGGAAATGAGAAAAGATTTTTACGAGAAATTTAATAAAAAACATGGCACTAATTGGGGCGTGGAATTTGGAGAACCATGGAAAACAATAATGGAGAAAAAGGAGGAAAACGCTAATGATAATAGGGAACTTGATGGTGTATCTAGAGGAGAAACAGACAACGCTGATTCCACCGAATCTTGATTATGATTTTTTGGAAGATTATTATAGTGGTTCAGTTTTATATGATTTTTATTTTGGGGAAAAATGGGAAACAGCTTTACTTATTCCAAAAATGGAAAGGGCTGTAAATGATGACAGTTTGTCAAAAATACAAAAGTATATTTCAAGTGTTATTAATTTTAATTCATTTAAGTATAGTAAATTGTATAATACTTTACTTTTGGATTATAATCCGTTGGATAATGTTAATGCGACAATTACTAATAGCTATGGTGCAATAAGTAATACAAAAGTAAAAGGGCAACAGGTTGATGTACATGAGCGTGATGCAAAGACCGACAGCGCAACCGACAATTTGGGGGCAGTACAGACAACAAGGGGCGCTAATGATATAACGGAAACCAATAATATTTATGGGTTCAATACCACGAGTGCAAATGGTGTAAATGCGGATAAAAAGACAATAAATAACGGGTCTTACACTGATACAATAGGTCAGCACACCAACACAAATACGCTTAATTTTGGCAAGGACAAATTAACGGAAACTTATGGTAATAGAAGTGATACAGACAGCACACAGGCGCATACCGATACAATTACAAGAGTAGGAAACATTGGTGTGACCTCATCACAGGAACTACTTAAACAGGAGAGAGAAGTGGCAATGTTTAATTTTTATGAACATATTTTCACAGATATTTTAAATATGATAACTTTGGGGGTGTTTGAAAATGAATATTAATATAGGCAATTTTACAAATGAAAAAAATGCTTTTCCAAAAAATTTCAATTGGAGTTTAGAGCTGACGGGGGCATTAAAAGCACCAAGCAACATTATATCCCCCACAATATTAGTTGAGTGCGAGAATCCAACTACATATAATTATCTGTATATTCCAAGTTTTAACAGATACTATTTTATTGAAAATTGTGTAAGTGTTCGTACAGGTTTGTGGGAAATTAGCTGTAAATGCGATGTTTTACAAACGTATTCAGCACAGATTAAGACAAATAATGGTGTTGTTTTAAGGCAGAAAAACTTAAGAAGTCAGTATTTGACAGACAATAAAATTAGTCTTAATAGCAACATGAGAGTGAGGTTAAAAGCATTTAATTATACGTTTGGCAGTCAGAATTTAATTTTAACAGTTGCGGGAGGTGGAAACTAATGTCATTAGGATTTAAATTATATCCAAGTTTTACATATATTGATTATAACAGCGGTGTAGAAACAACACACTTTGGAAAAGATGCTGACATGATTATATATGGATTTGGCGCACATAAAACTCAATATACAGCATCTGGTTATACAGACGAGAATATAACTATATATAGCGATTTTAACAATATTGTAATGGATATTATGCACAATTTCGGTGGTCAAAGATATGTGTTGAAAGAATCATTGAGTGGATCTATTGAACAGGTGCGAACATGTTCTACAGTTATTAGATTATTTCCTAAAAAAGTATCAAGTGTTACAGGTACTAACTTTAGAATCAATTTTAGTTTGGTTTGTAGGGCATATGATAGTACGCAGAACACACAAGTTCCATGGCACAGTCAAGACCATTTAAACGGTTATACAAAAGTAGAATTAAGCTTAGCATGTGGTTTATATAATGGTAATAGTCTTGTTTTTAATACTAACTATACTCCATACATTGATACAGCCGACTCATGGGTAGAGGGAATTTTCAATTATCCATATGGTGATTCACAGTCAATACTAAATTATTTCCTTAATTTAAACGTAGCGAATTATTCGCTTAAACCCGAAATGGTTGCAAGTGATGTAAACAATAGCACAGCAATTACAGATTATTGTAATAATGTTGAGAATCTTATATTTACTTACAAGCGCATTGGATATAGTGATACACGTTGGTATGTGTCAACTGTTCTTAATTATTCAACAAATATTAAAAATTGGTTAAATACTTTTATGTCTAATGCCAATCCTTATGAAAAAAATCTTGTACCACCCGAGGTCGACAGCGCACCCGTTGGTAATCAAGATGACACAAGCGACTACGTTCCTATTGGGGAGTTGCCATCAATTAATGTGTATGCTAGTGGGTTAGTTACGGGTTATAATATTGATGTTGCCAATTTGTCAAGTTTATCTAATTTTTTATGGGATGATAATTTTGTGGAGAGTTTACCAAAACTTGTAAATAATCCGATGGATGCAATTATATCTCTGAAATCGTTCCCATTCCCGATTGACGGAGTAAATAGTTCTGTAAAAATCGGCGGTATTGATACAGAAATAAGCGCAAAAAAAGTTAGTCAACAATTTGTAATAATTGATTGTGGTAGTCTTAATATAAGGGAATATTACGGAGATTTTACCGACTATGATAACACAACAGTTGTGATTAACTTGCCATATGTCGGCGAACATGTTCTGCCAACTGATGAGGTGCTAGAGAGTTATTTACATTTGTATTATAAGGTGGACTTGTTAAGCGGTGTATGTATGGCACAGATTGTATTATCTAAGAATAGGTATGGCACTATTTTAGAAGGCAGTGTGTACAACTTTAAAGGTAATATATCGAGTGATATACCACTTACGGGTCAGATTTACGGGAACATTATAAATGCGTTAAGCGGATTATTTACAACTAATATAGGCATGGCGTTGAATAGCTCAAACAGTATTGTTAATGGCGAGCGTAAAATAGAAATTAATGGTAACTGTAGTTCTAACTATGGCGCATTGGGAATACAAACACCATATATAAAGATTGTTAGTCCTATACAAAATAATCCTAATAGTTATAATAGGGATTTAGGTTCATATGCCAATATGACCGAAACCATTGGAAATTTAAAGGGATATACAGAGATAGACGCTATTAATTTAAAGATTAGTGACGCAACTGACGAGGAACTAAGTGAAATTAAAACGGCATTATATAATGGCGTTGTAATATATTAACAATAAAGGAGGTTTTTTGAAAATGGTTGATATTGTAAATGCAGTAAGTGTGTTAGGTTTTCCGATTGTTATGTGTGGTGCTATGGCGTATTTTGTAAAATATCAGTGCGATAATTATAGGTCGGATATTAACAATCTTGGTAAAGTGGTTAAGGATAACACCAACGTTATTACTAAATTGATGGAAAGAATGGGGGGTATTGACAATGAAATTAAGTGAGAATGGAAAGAAATTATTAATGGAATGGGAGGGATTTTGTAATAAGGCATATAAGTGCGTTGCAACCGAAAAGTATTATACAATCGGTTTTGGGCACTACGGCAAGGATGTGAGTAAAGGTATGACCATTACTAGGGTAGAAGCCGAAAAGTTGTTAGAATCGGACTTGGTGAGTTTTGAGGGAAAGGTTGAGAAGTACAATGATGTTTATCATTGGTCACAGAATCAGTTTGATGCTATGGTGCTATTTGCGTATAACGTGGGTAGTATTGACAAGTTGACAAATAACGGAAAGAGAAGTATTGAGGAGATAAGTAAGAAAATGTTGGGATATAATAAGAGTGAGGGCAAGGTGTTAACGGGATTGACTAACAGGAGATTGAAAGAACAAGCAATATTTAACACCAAGGAGATTAAAGCAAGTGATGTTATTAATTGTGTGAAGTTGGTTATTGATGGAAAATATGGTTGTGGTATTGACAGAAAGAAGAAATTGGAAAAGGAGGGATTTAATTACAGTAAAATACAGGAAATTGTAAACCTTGTTATGAAATATCCAAATGTTGGAAAATAAGAATTGTCTGACAATTTAAGCACCTGGAAAGCTTATTGACTGACAATTGCGTTCAAAGACGGAGTGATGAGC
>JAEIGA010014383.1_pt1 | contig 12048 bp, 12 predicted proteins | sample 9270691 | NCBI WGS metagenome assembly JAEIGA01 (sample SAMN17057246, study PRJNA624740) | gut metagenome | biome: biome; isolation source: fecal sample | host: Bos grunniens | place: China: Xizang | collected 2019
ATTGACGCTAGTTTTTACAATACCAGCTTTGCTTGAACTCGCATAATCCGTATCACCAACAGCACCTAACCAAGTTCTGGCAGATGATTTTTCATCGTCTGTTAGTGTTATGTCGTTTGTTGTAACAGCACGTTTAACAAGGTCGTTTTTGATATTCTCTAGAGTACCTTTACCTATGAAAGCATATTGACTTAAATTATCGTATCTTGTGCCGACAGGAAGTTGAGTTGTTTGTAAATATCCGTTTGTAACACCACAGGCAAAAGTACCACTAGCTTTTACAACACCACCAACGCCACCTTGTGCATAATCAGTATTACCAACAGCACCTAACCAAGTTCTAGCAGATGTTTTTTCGTCATCTGTAAGTTCAATGGTATTTTCTGTCAGACCACGTTTAATATAATCGTCTTTAATACTTTCAAGTGTGCCTTTACCAATGAAAATACCGTTTACACTTTCTTTATATTGGTCTAAAGTTTTAGTTTGTGTGTATAAGTATTGACCTGACATAGCAGTAGCATAATAACTAGAAGGTGTTAAAATACCAGCGTTGGAAGCAGTTGCATAATCTGTATTTTTTACATAATCAGTCAAATCAACAGCTGTACTTCCTAAGAACTCAAAGCTTTCAGTTTGTTCAATCCATAAATATTCGTTATAAACGTCAGGAGCTTCACCGTCTTTTGGCACTAGGTATAACGTCAATTTCTCACCGGTTTTGGGTAATGCTTCAACGATTGAAATTTTGAACTGTGGTAAGTTTGTTATTGCTGTGTTAATGTCAGATTGTGTTGCATAACCAAGCCATTGTTTAGCACCAGCTTTTTCGTCTTCTGATAGTTCAATGCTGTTTTCAGTTATACCTTTTTTAACATAATCGTCTTTGATATTTTCTAAAGTGCCTTTACTAATAAATAAGTTTACCCCTCTGGTATTATAAGATTCTAAAGTATCTACTCCAGCACGAATATAACCAGCAGAAACCATTTGTGTACCATAAGTTGAACTTGTTTTGATAGTTCCTGACGACCCATCTGTACCTGCATAATCAGTGTTGCTAATCGCACCAATCCAAGCTCTAGCGTTTGTTTTTTCGTCATCTGTTAGTTCTATTGCATTTCCAGTTATACCTCTTTTAACATAATCGTCTTTGATGTTTTCAAGTGTAGCTTTACCAATAAACATATTGCCATCGCTGTTTTGATAGCCAGCTAAGCCTTTTGTACTAGCAAACGGAATACCAGTGTTTGTATTTACACTAAAACCATAAGTAGTGCTTCGTTTAACAACACCACCTTTATCTTCTGTCGCATAATCTGTATTCTTCACATAATCTGTTAAGTCAGGAATTTCATCTTTGAGAGCATAATCACCTACATTTTGTTTGCCCTCTAAACCTTGTGCAACCTCCTCTCTGGTAACATAATTTCCTTCATCTAGCTTATCTTCTAAACTTTGGGCAACATATTCAGCATTTACAAAGCCCTCGTCATTAGTTAATTCACTTAACTTAGAAGGAATAAGTGTATCTGAAGGTAAAGCTCCAACGTCTTCGGCATTTAATTCTACGTTACCAGTTTGGCCATTAACTGAGTATACAACGTCTTCACCAACTTGGAGAGTAAGTTGATATTCAGGACTATTAGTAAGGTCTAATTCTATAAGTTCATTTTGAGTATCTACTACTTCAGGAGTAACTATAAATAAAATGGTGTTACATATTGTTTTTATATGCCCTTCAGTATCTATTACTTTTATTTTACCATAGTGTCTACCATAATCTAACTTACCAGTATCTTTACTAGTAAGCATAATCTCAAATTGACCCGAAGATATATCTTCAAAATCCTTTTGAATACTACCTAATATAAATTGTGCTTTATATCCAGTAAGATCATATTTAGAAACTATTGTAGCTGTTATAAATTTTAATACTTCACCAAAGATAGTATCGTCACCTTTATGTATGTAGATAGCCTTCATTTTTCCTCCTGTATTATACTCTAAATAAAGATTAACCTCTTAACTTATTACTGTCAAGAGGTTAATCTCTGAAGAGGGAAAGTAGGGAGACGGAAGCCCTCTTCTATTCATAATGTTTGGCTATATAGGTTCTTTTAGTAGAATTTGGGAGAACATCTATATCCTCAATATTGTCCCTAGCTATTCTTATATAAGCATCGGTATCAAATTTTTCACAATAATGGTCTGAATAAACCATATTCAAGACATAAAACCATTCTGATTCATTATAATCTAATCCCTTATTATGAAGAACTTCAGTAGTTTGGTCGTAAGTCCAATGTGGTCCCTCCGAACCATCTTTGTTCTTCATCTTTTTTACGGCACATTCCGCTTGGGGTTTATCCCACTTTAGATGTTTATTTACCAATTTAATTTTGGTGATATATTTATGATACATCTCAGGGTCATTCTCCTTCAAATGACAGAACAGATGGTCGATTATATCAGATAAGCGTTCCATATCGTCTGTAGAACCTTGCCTAACATAGTCAATCATTATAGTTTTGAACTCACTCATACTATTTCTCCTTTACTGGTTTCTTCACCACTTCGTTAGGTAAGGGAGAAAATATATCTCTTTCCTCTAGCTTTCTGTTGGTATCGCTAATGCCTTTCAACATAGTGTCATAAAAAGACATTAGTTTATCTTCAGCTTTCACGTCTAGGTCCTTAACTATTTCAGAGACGATTTTTAAGTCGCTAGGGGAAATTCTAGGTAAATCTAAAAGAGAATCGACTTTCTTCATAACTTTCCCTTTCAAACTTTCAAGCGTAATTTCCTCAACTTTTTCTGATTTAACTTCATATACCATATTAACCTCCTTATGCTACAGCGTATTTAGCACAATCTGGTGTATTCCATAGGATAATATAAGGGTCACCAGTTGTGGGGGCTACATAAGCACCATAATATCTTTTTCTAAGCTTTAACCTATTTGTATATATAGGTAAGCTATATTTATTTAATAAGGCTACAGCTGTTCCGTTCACAGTAACCGTATAAGGTAAAGGTGCACCTGTAACTACTGAATCTGGACAGTTACATAATACAAGCTCAAAACAATCTAAACTTGAAATATTTGTGCTGTTAGTAACTGTTATATTAACCTCTGTCCCACTATTGGTTAAGGCTGTTGACTTATGAAAACTTGGACTACAAATACAATTCATTTCTTTTTCTCCTTCAAATTTGGTCAGGTGGGGAGAGAGGGTTCTCCCCACCGATATGTTTAGTATCCACCACAACCACAACCGTAGCCATATACGTTAGCTGCTTGATATGGTGAGCTTGTAATATATGCTGGATGAGGGAATGGACGAAGTGTACTAATTAAAGTAGCATTTTGAGCTTGTTGAGATAATTGGAAGTTAGCTGTTTGTAAATCTCTATCACGATCAGCTAATTTATCTCTCAAGTTCTGCATTGTATTAGCGTTAATTAGAGCTCTTGTAGCTTCACCTTCTGCGTGAATAGCGGAAGTGATTTCACAAGTATTCTTATAATTCTCTGAGCGAACTGCATCTATGTTACGATTGGTTTCGCAGCAACAGTTTTGAGCAGCGAATCTATTATCCGCAATCTCTCGACCGAGTGTATTAAAACCTTGTAACATAGTTGTATTCTGAGCATAAAAGCCGTCACATAGACCACTATTAATGCCATCTAATTTACGAACAACAGTTTGGTTATTAAAACCATCGTACATTTCAGCACGAGTTAGAGCACCACTGGCGAAACCATTATTGCCCCAACCACCGAAGCCACCACCGTTTGCTCCAAAGATAAGGAAGAAAAGGATAAGAATTATAATACCATTTCCTTCTAAGAATCCATCTCCGTTACGGTTACCCATCAAGGCAGCAATATCGGAGAGACTATACATACTTGTTCCTTCAGTCATTATTTTTCTCCTTTAAGTTAAGTTATTTATTCTCACTAACTTGATGTCAGGAAATCAACCGTAATCGGGAAATTATTTCTTTAGACCTAACATTCTTAAGTCAGCCTCAGAAAAGGTTTTAGCATTTATATCTATTCCCTTGGATTTAGCTGAGTTAAGTAAGGTTTCAATTTGTTGTTGGCTATTTTTACCATTCATCATCTGGTTAAAAAGTGCCATCCGTGGGTCGTTTTGTAAACGACCACCCATTGCGTTTTGAATTAGAGTCTGTAACATACTGCTCATTTGTTTCCTCCTTTACTGATAAACTGGGTTGAGTATTTACTTGATCACTAACTTGATCACTAACTTGACTACTTACTTGGCCATTAGCTTGATTACTTAGACGAGTAAGCTTAGTTTCAATCCCTTCTAACTTCTCAATTATGGCAGATATACCAGAAGATTCTTTCTTACCTTCAGTTAGTGTATAAGTATTAAAATCTATGTTTCCGTCATTATTCCAACTGCGGACATACATCTCTTTCGCCTGCTTATTAATCCCAATGTAGAAGGTATTTGGTTCTATCTTCAACCCCTGCATTTCATCTTTAGCTGCTACGAAATAGCAAACTGCTTGAGGACTTAGACCTTGATTATTTTGTATTGTTTGTATTGGTGTTCCTATAGTCGAAGATTGAGGCTGTTCTTGAGCTACCTCCTGTGCAGGCATTTGTGGTTGCATAGGCATTTGTGGTTGCATATTGTAAGGACTAAAGTTATTGTAACCCCCATAAGGATTCAAGTTCTGCATACCTGTAGGGTTAAAGCTGTAGGGTGTAAAAATTGATCTACTCATTTCCGTCTCCTAATTCTGTTATAGGTAGACCAGAAACTTTAGAAAGAGCTTCTAACTGTAAAAGAAGTATAAGTCTTTGAATATAAAACATGGTCTAACCTCCTTTATTGTTTGATTAGACCATAGCATAAAAAATTATAAATGTTGTTTCGTACTTGTAGCTAAGATGTTACTTAAATGTTACCAAATTCCTTCATTAACCAATCAATGAAGTCCGTAAATGTATTGGTTCGATAAGCTCTACCATCAGTGGTTACTATATTAAACTTACACTCTTTTTTCTTGCAATATTTCAGTATATGGATTCTATACCCACCTAGTATATTATCTAAGTTATCTATAATTTCTTGTTCCATTTTAGCCTTCTTTATACTATTTTTTACAATTTCTCTATATTCAGGGTGAGTTTTCCTGTATTCTCTCCTTCTTTGGCTTTCGCATTTTTTACAAGAATTTACATGATTATCCTTAAATCCGAAATCCATAACAAAATCACTTAAAGGTTTATTCTTACCACAGGTTTTACATACTTTATATCCTAAATCTTCTATATCCATCAGTCTCTCCACTAATCTTCGTCATCTATCATACCTAAAGATACTAAAACTTTCTTTAGTATATTAAGTATTTTAGTCATTCTTATTGAGTGTCTACCAGAACTCATACCTAACTGATAAGAGGAAAAATCTCTATCTTTTCCTTTTCTAAATCTGAGTACAATCATCTCAGTCTCTTTTTCAGTTAAGCCTGCAGAGGAACAAACTTCCCTTAGCTTCGGTTCCGGATTAGTCTTTAGAAAGTTTTTAGTCCCTTTAAGTCCTTTTTGATACTCTTTCATAGCTTCCTCCAGAAACACAAGGTATTATACGAGACGAATCGATTTTTTGTTCTAGTCTTCCTAGTTCTTTACCGTAATAGAAGCTTATACAAGAAATTATAATTGTAAATAAGAAAATTACGAATATAAATAGACGTGTTATATTCGTAGCACTACCTAAATAGTAACCTTGAGGCTGTGTTACGTTTTGCACCGTATTGTTCCCACTTCTTCTTGGTTTAGACTGTGGGGAGCTATACTTTAAGTCATTTGTGTAATAACCCATTTTAATCTCCCTTATTTGTTAAATCTATTTGATTATATAAGTAGTTAGTAATATGTCAATAAAATTAACACTTTATTAACTATATACAACAACTTTTACATATCCATTTCCACCAGCATAAGCTCCACCATATTTAGCTTGTCCACCAGCTCCGTATCCACCGTGTACAGAAGCACCTCCTGAATAGGTTGCACTTGTACTAGCGTTGGTTGCTGTTGCTCCATTATTACCATTTTTAGCCAATGAAACGCTAGTAAATGCTGAACTTGTATAAGTTAATGTACCACCCTTACCAGCTGTTTGAGTTCCATTATTATATACGGCTTTAGGAGCAGTTCCACCTCCTGCTGTTACAATACTACCAAACTTAGAAGCTCCACCAGCACTGGCTGTTACTGTTTCGGCTGAGTTATTATCCCATTTACCAGCACCACCAGCTCCGACTGTTACTGAATAAGAACCTTTTGTTAAATATGTAACACCAATTAAACCAGCTCCTGAACCTCCAGCAGCTGCACCATCTGCGAACTTTGCTGAATATTCAAAAGCACCACCAGAACCACCACCAATAACAGTTAATTCATAATAACCGTTGTAAGGTATGGTAACAGTATATGTACCTGCTGTGGATTTTTCAAATATCGTAGCGTTGGATATATATCCCCTTACAAATGTTGAACCGTTATAAGTTTCTTTAACTCTTTTAAGGTCATTTGTGGTTTTAGCTCCTATGTGAGTAATTGAACTTATAACACCGGAGGTCATATTGATATAACCGAGTAAAGTTCTATATTGTTGTTCCCATTGACCGGCTGTACTACCTGAACGATAGGTTTTATTTTCTTTAGTGTTATAAAAACATTGATAAGTTAGAGAATCGTAAGCACTTCTATCAGTTCCTTCGTGATAACCGTCATTCGCAACGCCTGTAAATTCTATCCCATCATTTGTTAAAAATATAGGTTGTTTAGCTCTAGTCCAATTTGACCAATATGTGAGTATCTGTACTTTATCGGTATATCCTCTTACATTCTTATAAGTTCCATCAATATTAAATCCGTTTGAGCATAAACCTTCAATATTAGGTAAGGTGAAAGCTGTTGATCCTATAAAACCAAACCAACTGAAGTGTTGGCTTATGGGGGTTGGTACACCATCTGTAGCATTTATTCTACCTAAAGGTAAAGAATAACCACCAAGCCAAGAGCCACCATCAAAATAAATTATATTTTCGCTTACATTATAAAACAATTGATAGCTAGTAGAAGCTGTAGGTGTTGCTGTTCCTGAGCCCATTGTTGGAACTGCTGAATGTATAGTATCATTATATTTATCATAAAACATTGGATATATACCTGTTCCACCTGTATTGTTGAATGTTTTATCTCCGTCAATTACAACCTCATCAAATACTCTTTTACCAGAGCCTATAACATAAGTATAATCGTCTGCTGTAGATTCCACTGTTGCTGTTACTTGTTGAGCTGTGAAAGATATATTTGCAACTACTATATCACCATTACTACCGTATTGGCTATTAGCATAAAGCCTTAGGTATTTAGCTGGTCTTTGTACGCTAGTATTAAACGACCAAGTTGCACTAACAGAAGAGTTAGTATTAGTGTATCTTGCTAAATCATAATAGTCTGTTCCATTTAATGAACCTTGTAACGTAACTGTTCCAAAAGTACCCGGTATATCTTCTTTTCTATTGGTTACAGAAACTTTACTAACTATCAATTCAACAGGCGAATAAAACTCAATCCAGTTATCAACAGCGTTTGTTGTACTTGCCCATATAGTAGATGTTTTATCAGAGTCAAAAGCTTTATATGCTGGATAATTAGTTAAATAAGCTTTACACCTACAAGCGTATGACGTTCCTCCTACTGTACCATCTGCTGATAAAGTTGGTTGTGTCCAAGAGGTTGTTGTGCATTTATAATATGTGTATTCAGTCCAACCATTAGGAATATAAACCTTACTACCGGCTTTAAGTGTTAAAACTCCATCTGTTATTGACCAGTTAATATTCTTAGGAAAACTCGTCAAACAGTTAGTCTTTCCAGGGCAGAAGTATACATCGCCTATCTTCCTAGCTGTGTTGTTGGTTTGGACTGCTCTAGGGGTTAGAGAGGTTATAATACCTGATGATATGGTATATTCACCAGCTTGGACATATCTCTTCTCTTCTATATAACTAGCACCATTATATGAACCATAAATCATATTCTTTTTAGAATCGTAAACCTGCCACCAATAATTAGTCGCAGGGGTTGGGTAACTATCAATAGAGTATGACGCTTTATCCCAGAAAGCTATATAACTCGCTCCTATTAAAATATAATCAGGGCCACCACGGTTAGAACAATCTAAAATGCAGACTTTGTCATTTTCAAACTCAATATTCTTATAAGTTCCATCGGGGTTGAACTCGTAAGGGCATAAACCTTTAACACCAGGAAATAAAAACACTGTTGAACCAATATAACCTATCCAGTCAAAAACTTGGTTGATGGAGGTATATCCAACTGCTGAATTTCTTGATACTATTCCAAGAGGTAAAGTACATTGAGTCCAAGTTCTAGTATCAGTACTGCTATCGTACTCTAAATAATAACATTTGTTTTCGGCTGTATTATAATGTATTAAATAAGCATTTGTTCCTATTTCTGGTGTTGTTTCTCCACTTGTAGGAGTTATACCACCTGTTGTTGACAAATATGGTTTACCAACAATCCAAGTTAGAAATAGACCTGCATTATCGTACTTATGAATTCCCGTATTTAAATCACTCTCAATAACTTTTTCATCAAATACTCTTTTTCCATTACCTTTTTTACCTTGCCACCAAATTTCATCGTTTATTTTAATGTAGGATTCGGATAAATCAATTGAGCCTAGGAATGGTTTAACAAATGAACCATTATTCCATATACCAATTAAACAAGCTGTACAAGAATTATATATTGGTGTTGAGCTTGCAATATTTATATCTTCTATAAAGTCTATTCCATTTAAAGAATAATATAATTTATAAGCACTGCCAGTATATTCAAATTTAATATAGTATGTTGTATTAACTTGAACGTCATACACGCCTGTTGCTGTTTCTACTGGTATATCCCACGCAGTACCGTTATAAGTTACTGAAAAATTAAATTTCCTATTGGAAATAGATATTCTTGTTCCGTATCGTGTTTCGTGTGTGAAACCATTTGATATAGCTACAACGAACTCCTCACTTTCGGATAACTCACTTCCAGTAGTTACCTTAAATAACATTTCCCAAGTATTTGTATCAGGTCTAAAATTATCACTAAAAGTTAAATAATTACTTGCACTAAACCCACTAACAACACCATCAGCAATAGTAGGACTTCCATAAATTCCAACTTGTCCTATATCCCAACCGTTAGGAATGTATACTTTAGAATCAGTTTTTAATGTTATATAACCTGTATTTACCTCACCTTGCCATACTGTTTCATTGTTGATTTTGATGTAGGATTCGGACAAATCAATTGAACCGAAAAAAGGTCTATCGGCTGCAATTGATATTTCACCTAAAGTAATATGATAGGTGGTATCTTCAGGTTTCATACCTTCATCTATAATGGTGGTATGTCCTGTATATGTTATTCCATCTGTTGAATAACTATATGTTTTAGAACTACCTTCTATATATATCTTTATCCAATAGGTAGTATTTGCACTTATAGAATCAATAAAAGGTGTATTTTTATTTATCCCATAATTATAAATCTGCATTTTAGAACTACCGATGTCAATATTAAATAAAAATTCAGTATGGATAGCAGATTGGCTAGTTGCTACATCACTACTGGTCGTGAACTTGAAAACATACTCAGCATTATGTGTAGACTTATATTTATCTTCCAACTCTATATAATTACTCGTACTAAACCCACTAACAACACCACCATTTATAGTAGGACTTCCGATAATTGTACCATGTAAAACACCTGTCAAATTCACATTTTTAGGAACATAAGTTAAACAATTAGTCTTACCAGCTCCGTAGTAAATATCACCTTTATATACTCCCATAGCTCACCTCTATTCTGGTAAATAATACCATGTTCCAGTTACAGGGTTTGAAGGCGTAGCATTAACAACTTGATGCTTTTCCTCTACCCAGTCATAAGTAGCAATCTTTTCCATAACTCCTGTTTCTGGATTGGGAGCTTTGGCTTGATCTGCATCTAAAGAAATTTCTCTATTTCCAGTAGAATGATTTAAAGTTAATTTAATATTACAATTATAATTAGAACCCCTGATGGTATTAGAAATTATAGTAGTAAAATCCGTTGTAGTTTCATCATATGTAAGGTCATAACGAGAATAATAACCACCAAGATACATAAAATGTAAACCACAATAATTTACACCAGTATCTACTACAAAATTAGTACCCCCTAAACTTAGTGTATCTCCACCAGTTATTGAACCTCTTGCTTCTAATTTACCAAGAAATTGTACATTACCACTAACTGATTGAAATGTGTTACTTATTTTATTTAAAAATGTCATACCTAAATCAGATTGTGCAGTTATGTCACCTGTAATTTTACCCCATTCAGCAGATGTTTGTGTATTGTTTATAGTGTTACCTACAATCTCTAAACCTACACCTGCTGTTAATTTATTCTGTTTAGCATCAAACTTAGCCTGACCTACAGAGGTTAAGTTACTTAAATCAGCATTAGCAGAGTCATTTACAATACTGTCAGCTATCTGTTTAGCTTTTAACTCACTGGCTTTAGCATTATCTTCGCTTAATTTAGCAGCGACAGCATGGGCTTCTGCATTTACTTCACTCTCCGCAGCAGCATCAACTGATCCTTGTATGTCAGATAAAGCACCTAATCTAGCAGATTCTATATTGTTTAAAGCTGTTTGATTGGCTAAATTAACTAACCTTAAAGTGTTTTCCGAGCGGTTCAAAATATCTTGAGCATCAATTAATTGTTCAAGAAAAAACTTAGATGCCTGTCCACCATCATAGGGGTCATAAATATTGGATTTTATTGCTCTGCTTACTTCCTCTTTAACTGTTTGAACACTTGCGATAATATGGGTGAGAATACTATTTATACCCTCACTATTTAAGGCTCCATGTAATTTAGATTCCCATGTTACAGGAACAACCCTAACAATGGTTACTAATTCTCCATTAGCAGGAGCAGAATCGAATATAATCTTCCTATTCTCTATATCTACGTTATATCCAGAGTTTAGTTTTTCTGAACCTACATACACAGAAACGAATCGGTTATCCATCAGATCAAAAGCTACATTAAACTCACTTTTGGTTCCATTCGCTATCTCTTGGTGTCTAGGTAAAACTTCTTCAATTTCTGATATGCTCAATGTATCTCTCCTACTCGAATTAATATCTAAATATATTTTACAAGATAGTTTAAGATAGTCAATACAAAAAATCACGATAGCCTAAGCTACCGTGACGTAACAATCTAATTTATATTAGTATAACCCAACCGGCTATGTCAATTAAATTTTAACAACTATGATTATAAGGAGAGAAAATAGATTGTCAATAAAAAAGTGGAGGGACGAGTCAAGTTTCCCTCCACTTATAGTTCATCAATAGAACGACCTCTAAATGCAAAACTGTTTTTTTATTATCTTAAATTAAACTGAAAGTCAAGAACTTTTTTTATTTGCTCGTCATTCAGCTTTCCACCCCATACCTCTTCTGGTAACCAATCAACTTTTGGAGCCTCATCTAGTTCTACTTGACCTAATGGAGCTTTCTCACTCTTAAATGGTTCGAAAGTTCTCCCCATAGATACAGAAGAGTTCAATCGACAGGTTTTCATAAGCCAAGGCTGATTGCACATAACTTCCCTAACTAATTGGTTATACTCAAGGGCTAAATCTTTATGAACACTAGCCACAATTTCATCGTGAATAGGTAGCATAATCCTCACTTGGTCGGAACTCCATCTTGAAGTGATGGCCTGCTGTAGATTCCATAAAGCTCTTTTGGCGAGTGCCGCTGCGGTTCCTTGCACTTTAGAGTTCACAGATTGGTTTCTTGCTCTCGTCTGTATCAACTTCATAAATTTCTTTAGAAAGTTACGAACACCGTCACTGTCGTAACTAGCTAAGAACTTATCTGTCATAATCTGAG
>JAEIGA010014384.1_pt1 | contig 12048 bp, 8 predicted proteins | sample 9270691 | NCBI WGS metagenome assembly JAEIGA01 (sample SAMN17057246, study PRJNA624740) | gut metagenome | biome: biome; isolation source: fecal sample | host: Bos grunniens | place: China: Xizang | collected 2019
CCGTAGGAGTTGACATTCTGGCCCAGCAGGGTGATGTCTTTTACACCGCTTGCAATCAGTTCTTCACACTCTTTAAGAATATCCTCCCACTTCCGGCTGCGCTCTCTGCCACGGACATAGGGGACAATACAGTAGGTGCAGAAATTGTTGCAGCCGTACATTACCGATACCCAGGCCTTCAGCTTGCTGTCCCGCTGGTGGGGCAGACCTTCTGCAATAGAACCGGGTTCGTCAGCGGTAAAATAGGTTCGCTTTCCGGTGAACAAGACACGGGAAAGGACCTCCGGAAACTGCCACAGATGATGGGTGGAGAATACCCCGTCCACATGGGGATAGCTGTTTTTAATACGGTTTACCACAACCTCCTGGCCTGCCATGCAACCGCAGAGGAAAATCTTCTGCCGGGGATGGCGACGCTTGGTGTGGGTCAGAGCGCCTAAGTTGCCGAATACCCGCTGCTGGGCGTGCTCCCGAATGGCGCAGGTATTCATAACTACCACGTCAGCGCCCTCAGCCTGATCGGTGATGGCATAGCCGCTCTCAATCAGCAGACCCCGGATCGCCTCGGAATCGGATTCGTTCTGCTGGCATCCGTAGGTTTCTACATAGGCCAGAGGGGTGATGTCCTGACCATGCCAAAAGGCCTTTATTTGCTCACAGAAAGCAATCTGGCGATCCAGTTGCTCCTGTGGAATCACTGCAGTTTTCTTCATGGGGAAAAGCTCCTTGCGCATATAAGTTCTCAATATAAAATAATACCAGTTTTCTGCCTTTTTTGCAAGGGAAACTGTTGGATTTTTTAAAGAATGTTAACATTTTTGAAACAGCCTTGCATTTATCTGTCAGTCGTGGTAAACTATGTAAGAAATACCCCCAAATGGGAGAAAGAGGAACAAAAATGATTTGTAAATTTTGTGGCGCCGAACTGGAAGAAGGCGTAACTTTGTGCCCTGACTGCGGCAAGGAATTGGCAGAGCCTGTGGAGGAAAAGAAGAAATCCAAGGGCTGGAAAAAGGTGCTGGCCATTGCCGGTGTAGTTGTGCTGGCTGTGGTACTTGTGGGCGCAGTACTGCACTTTATGGGTCTGGGCAAGCAGGTTTTGCACACCCTGAAGTTCTGGCGGGCAAATGATATTAACTATAAGCTGTCCTATACCGTAGACAATGCGGTTGCAGAAAAGAAAGTGGATGAAGTGGTTGCCACTTTGGGCGATCAGGTGCTGACCAGCGGTGAGCTGCAGGCCCATTACTGGATGGCTGTGTATGATTATCTGGACTACTACGGATATTATGCAAGTTCCATGGGTCTGGATGTGAACAAGCCCTTGAACGAACAGATTTACAATGAGCAGACCGGCCAAACCTTCCAGCAGATGTTCCTGGCCAATGCGTTGGACAGCTGGAGCAAGTATGCTGCGCTGGTGCAGTTGTCTAAGGATGCAAACTTCACCTTAAACGCAGATCAGCAGGGTTACGTGGATTCCCTCCGTCAGCAGGTTGAAAAGCTGGCAGAAGAATATAAGTACACCAATATTGAAGATTTTATCGACAATGAATTCTTCCCCGGCAGTTCCATGGATGCTTATATGAAGTATGCCACAACCAACTATCTGGCTTTGTCCTACTACGATTCTCTGCTTAAGGATATCACACCTACTGCGCAGGAGATTGAGGACTACTACACCAAGAATGAGGCAATGTTCACCGAGAACAAGGTTGACAAGTCTGCAGGCTACTACTATGATGTGCGCCACATTCTGATTGGTATTCCCGATGCCCTTGGCAGCGAGGCCGCATACAGTGATGCCCAGTGGGAGACTTGTCTGCAGAAAGCCCAGAAGATGCTGGACGATTTCCTGGCAGGCGAAGCTACTGAGGAAGCATTCGCAAAGCTGGCAAAGGAGAACTCTCAGGATCCCGGCTCTGCCGAGAACGGCGGTCTTTACAGCCAGCTGACCAAGGATACCGGCTTTATCACCGGTTTCAAGGATTGGTATCTGGACGAGTCCAGACAGGTGGGTGACACCGGTCTGGTAAAGAATGAGGAAAGCTCTGTACAGGGTTATCACATTATGTATTTCTCCGGCAAGACCCCCATCTGGGAGGTTGAAGCCAAGAATGCCATCATGACAGAGAAGACCACCGGTATGATTGAAGAGGCCCGGGCTAAGTGGCCTATGAACGTAGACTACAAGAAAATTGCATTGGGTCAGGTAAATCTGGCAGGTTAATAGAAAACAAAAAAACGTGGGCATATGCCCACGTTTTTTTGTTAATCCCAGTCGGGAGTGGTGTTTTTTGCCATAGGGAGGGTATGGAAAATCTGATGGGCAATCTGCCGGTATTCTCTGACATCGGTGGTTTTTCGCAGATGCTTGCCTAATTTTCCGGAATCTTCAAATTTACACAACCAGTACCGCCAGTTCTCTTTCATACGGAACATGGCGTTCCGCTCTCCGCCAAAGGTGCGGATATATTCCTCCAACAAGGCATCGTGAAATTCCGCCAAAGTATCAGCGGTGGTGCCACCGGGAGTGAACAGACCCGGGTCGGCAATCAAGCCTCGGCCCAGCATAACCGCCTGCAGGTGGGGGAATTGGGCAGAGATATTGGTAATATCTTCTTCTGTGCACAAACTGCCGTTGTAGCACAGAGGCGCTTTGCTCGCCTGCATGGCATAGGCGAAGCATTCCATATCCACATTACCATTGTAAAAAACCGTACGTACCCGAGGGTGAACGGTCAGCTCGGTAATGGGATAGCGGTTGTAAATGTCGAGAATATCTGTAAATTCTTCCGGCTTTTCATAGCCGATGCGGGTTTTAATGGATATGGGCAGAGGGGAATGGGAGAAAATGCCATCCAAAAAACAATCTAAAGCGTCCAAATCCCGCAGCATACCGGAGCCCTTTCCTTTGGCGGTGACAGTGCCGGAGGGACAGCCTAAATTCAGATTGATTTCTGTGTATCCCAAATCCCGGCAGACACCGGCCAGCCAGAGAAAGTCCTCGGCATTTTTTGTGAGTACTTGGGGGACAACGGAGAATCCAATGCTATCTGCTTTCGGCAATTCCCGCATTTCCCGGGCAGTCAGCGCCCGGTGGACAGTGGGGGAGAGGAAGGGGGTATAGTACCGGTCTACACCACCAAAAAATTTGTGGTGCAAACGCCTGTAGATGCTGTCTGTCAGTCCCTCCAAGGGGGCAAAAAAATATTGCATAGTCAAATCCCCTTTCCAAATAGTCTATGGGCATTATACCATACCTGTCAATGCAGATACAAATACCCCTCCTCAAATTTGAGGAGGGGTAAATAGGTTGTGTTAGATATCCAGAATGATAGACGGACGGAATACTGTGTAGAAGTATTTATAGCCGTAAATACGTTCCAGACGGCTGTTCACGCCTATAGTATCTGCCTTGTTTGTGCTAAGATTCCAGCAAAGGCCGTTGCCCAGATAGAGATACAGGTTGTTGCCGGTACCGGATTTACCGAAGATAATATCACCGACGATCAAATTGTTTTCACGAACCAGTCTGGTCAGTCGTCCGTGGACACCGTCATCTTCGCACTTGAAGCTCAATCCACCGTACAGACCGGGCGCAGTCATATCGCTGTACTGATTGCCGATAAAGCTGTACTTGCTGTCACCGGACTTCTTTTCGTACATCTGCTTGTAGAAGTCAGCGATCTTACCGGTGTACGCAAAGACCTTATCTACACCGAAAGCGACCTTATAAATTTCGTTAGCCAATGCGGTATCTTTCAAAGAGGAATTCTTCAGGCTTTCCACTGCCGCTACCACCGCCTTCTGCTGGGCGTCGGTCAGGGTGTTGGCAACAAAGAAGGTGGTGCAATTTACGGAAACACCGCCAACCTTAGCGGAGGTGCTTACAATCTTGTTGTCCGGTACATTTGCGCCAACCTTTACCTTGAAGGAAACTTCTTTCTTTCCGTCTGCGGGAATGGTTACCTTCCAGGACAGATTGGAACCGCTGGTGGTTGCGCCGCTGGCGGATACCAGAGTGGTGCCGTTGGGGATGACATCGGTGATGTCAACAGTTTTGCTGGTTTCGTTGGTGTTCAGCAGCTTAATGGTGAAGGTGATTTCGTCACCGATATTTACAGTCTGACCAAAGGACGTAGAAGCGACCTTCTCCACAACAATACCACGCAGGTTGTTCAAACGGTTCATAGATTCCTGAGGTACAGAACCCTTGAAGGATTTCAGGGGACGGTAAATGGAAACTTCCGTTACTTTGCCGGAGAAGATATAGGTGTTTGCACCGGCATTGGGGTGGAACAGATCACGGACATTCCGGTAACGGACGGTGGGCTCGTAGGTTTCTACACCGTAACCCAAGCCGCTGTCGCTGGAGGTCTTGTAGTTAGCACCGGTAGAGTGAATGATCTTGCCGTTGCCGATGTAAACCATAGCGTGACCAGAAGAGCTGCCACGACGGACAACGATGATATCACAGGGCTGCAGAGCTGCAAAGAATGCGTTTTCCTGAGCCTGCTTTTCAGCGTCGGATTCCTTGCCGCTGGGCTGATAGTAGTAAATGCCCTGTTTCTTGCCGGAGTTCATAATGTTCTTGGTGTGGTAGTTGTTGCCAGCCTTGTAGCCAAGACCGAAATACACACAGTTGTAAGCAAAGTCAGAGCAGTTGGCGTATCTCCATACATCGGAGGTGTATTCCTCGGGACTGCCTTCACCGTGGTTATAACGGGTGTCGGGACCCATGGTAGTACCTACGTCGTACTGGCCTCTGTCACCGCGGAGCAGATATGCTTCTGCGGTTGCGATGATAGCCTTCTGAGCATCGCTCAGTTTTTCGTCAACAGGATCCAGATAGTCAATGCGGTTGGGCAATACAAAGCTGGTACGCAGAGCAACATAACGGTAGGCATTGGGAAGCGCCTTCAGAACGGTATCGGTGTTGGCATCTTCTACGCCATTACCCAGCAGATAAAGCTTGGTGCCGTTGTAAATGTAAACCTTACCGGTAGCGTCGGATGCGGATTCTTGTACCAGAATTACGTCGCCTGCCATCAGGGCAGCCTTGGTTACTTCTGTAGCCTGTTCACCCTTGAATTGACCGGCCTGGGCAGTGGTAACGCCCTTGCCGCCAAAGAGGGTGGGGATAACAGTATCCTTGAATTTAACAGCTGCGGAGCCAGCCTCTTCACCGTCGGCATCGGTACCGCTGGAGGTGCCGGAGCCGGTGTAAATTTGGTCCAGAACGGCGGTGACAGTCATGGTCTTGCCGTCAGCATCGTGGTAGGCTACGCTCTGGCTGAAGGCTACATAGTAAATCCATCTTGCCAGCTCCAGGGTTTTGAAGTTGGTGTACTGACGGAATGCATCGATAGCGGTTTTCATTACATTCTGGTCTTCGTTGCCCAATGTATATTCCACATAGACATTGTGGAAGGGAATGTTCGTGCCATTTACCTTGGCAGTACCGTCAAAGGCCTTGCCCAGGTTTTTTTCATCGCCCTTGGCTTTCAAAGTGTATGTAACAGCCTTACTCTCCTTGGGCTTCAAGGTGAATTCCCACTTCATCTGTTTGCCGCTGACGTTATTACATCCGCTGACGTATTCGGCAACTGCGGGAATCTCGTCGGTAACAGTCACAGATTTGTTCTGACTGGAGATGTTGGTTACCACGATGGAGTAGGAGATCTCCTTATTGAGAGAAACAGTTGCAGAAGCAGAGTGGGTGGAGGTCTTGTAGATCTCTACCGTACCGGAGGCGTCTTTAACGGTATCGCCGATGGAGTTATTCACATCGCTGACGGTGCTTTCACCGGTGCCGGTGTTGCCACCGCTGGGTGTGGTGGGTTCTACACTGGGTGTAGTGGGCTCCACGCTGGGTGTGGTGGGTTTTTCGCTGGGTGTAGTGGGTTCCACACTGGGTGTAGTGGGTTTTTCGCTGGGCGTGGTACCCTCGTTAGGGGTAGTACCCTCGTTAGGAGCAGTACCCTCGTTAGGAGTAGTACCCTCGTTTTCGGGGGCGGAGGGAATGGTGGACGTATCGGAGCTTTCACCGGAGGGATCTGTGGTCAGGGTGTTTTGGGAAGGACCCGTTTCAGCCGGATTTTTGCCTTTGCAGGCGGCCATGCCGAATACCATGACGACCACCAACAATAGAGCGATGATTCTTTTCATAATACAGTCGTTCCTTTCTGTTTCGCGTCTAACATAACTTAAGTTACAGACACTTTATTAGTATAATACACCATATTTTGGCGTGTTGTAAAGAATTGTTAAAATGGGTCTTGCCATCACTTTGAAGATATGCTAAGATGGCATAAAAGGGGGAATGTGAGAATGGAAATGCTTCAATTACGGTATTTTTACGAAACAGCAATGGCCGAGAGCATCGCAAAGACTGCCCAAAAATATATGGTCCCGGCATCCTCGGTGTCCGCATCCATCAAGCGGTTGGAACAGGAATTGGGCGTGGACCTGTTTGTGCGTAGCAGCAATCGAATTACCCTCAGCGAAAAAGGGAAAGAATTTTTAATATCGGTGGGTAACGTTTTATCTCAGTTGGATACCAGCGTCAATGCTCTTTCCTCCAAGCCAGCGGAAAGACAGACAATCTCTATTTTAGCCCGATGCACCCGGACAACACTGATTCGGTGGATCGTGAGATTTCACCATATGTACCCGTCGGTTCACTTCAAGCTGGAATTTGAGGATGTTCCGGAGAATTATGAAAAATACGATATTATTATCAGTGAGCCGGAAAAGGCGCTGGAGGGTTACACATTCTTTGTTTGGCGGCGTTTTGATATTCGTGTGGAAGCTCTGGAAACAGATCCCCTTTGCAGAGGGCCGATTACGTTGAATCAGCTGCGGGACCGGATGTTCGTCACCAGAAAGAACCAAACTACCGGATTTAAGATTTTTGCCCAGGCCTGTCAGCAGCAAGGCTTTACACCGAAAGTGCTTCTGGAATGTGACGATAATTGCTGCCGGGATATTGCATTGCAATCCGGTGTCTACCTGAATGTAAATTTTGGTACGGAAGAAGAATCCGCCCACAGAAGTCTGCGGTATTTGCAGGTATCGGACTTCCGGGAACAGGTCACCATCAATGCTTACTATAAAAAAGAGGCTTACACAGGCAGTGTGAAGGCGTTCTTGGAACTGATACAAACTTCCGCGTTAAGACCGTAAAAAACGGGACGAGGGTAAAACCTCGTCCCGTTTTGCAATTATACTTCCATAATTACCGGCAGAATCATGGGATTCCGCTTGGTGGTCTTGTAGAGATAACCGCTCAGATCGTTTTTAATGGCGGTTTTTAGTACGGCCCAATCCCGGATCCGTTTGCGGCTGCAGCGGTCAATGGCTTCCAGCACCACTTCCCGTAGCTCGTCCATCAGTTCCTCAGATTCCTTCACATAAATAAAACCTCTGGTAATGATGTCCGGACCGGACACCAGTTCTCCGTCGTAGGCGCTGATATTGACGCACACTACGATCATACCGTCGGTAGCCAGATGCTTTCTGTCTCGCAGAACCACGCTGCCCACGTCACCTACACCGGTGCCGTCCACAAAGACCTTGCCGGCAGGCACGGAACCGTTTATTTTGCAGGTCTTGCCGGTAAATTCGATTACAGAACCGATTTCGCCGATACGGACATTTTTGGGGGAGAGACCCATGGCCACTGCCAATTTGCCGTGAAGCTGCAGATGGCGCTGCTCACCGTGAGCGGGGATGAAGAATTTCGGCTTACACAGGGCGTGAATGATTTTCAGCTCTTCCTGGCAGGCGTGGCCGGATACGTGGAGACCTTCGCTCTTTTCGTAGACCACTTCCGCACCCTTGCGGTACAGCTCGTTAATAATACGGGAGACAGCCTTTTCGTTGCCGGGAATGGCAGAGGCGGAGATGATGATCCGGTCACCGGCAAGGATTTCCACCTGCTTGTGGGTAGAGAAAGCCATGCGGTACAGGGCGGACATATTCTCACCCTGAGAACCGGTGGATACAATCACGATCTTGTTTTTCGGCAGACTTTTGATGGCACCTAATTCGACCAGCGTGCCGGCAGGAATGTTCAAATATCCTAATTCCTGCGCTACTTTCAGCATATTTTCCATGCTCCGGCCGGTAACGGCAACTTTTCTGCCGTACCGGTGTGCGGTTGCCAGAACCGCTTGGATTCGATGCATATTGGAGGCGAAGGTGGTGACCACAATACGGCTGTCGCAGTTTTTGAACTGTCGGTCCAGACCCTCGGCAACCACGTTCTCACTGGGCGTATAGCCGGGTCGTTCCACGTTGGTAGAGTCGCACAGCAGTGCCAAAATACCCTCGTTGCCCAACTGACCGAAGCGGGTCAGGTCGGTCATGCCGTCTTTGGAGGAGGGGTCGATTTTGAAGTCGCCGGTCATCACAATTGTACCCACGGGGGTTTTGATGGCAAAGGCGACGGCATCGGCGATAGAGTGATTTACGTGGATAAATTCCACGGTAAAGCAGCCTGCACGCACCACATCACCGGGTTTGTGGGTGATGAGCTTCACCTTGTCGGCAATCTTATGCTCCTCTAACTTCAGCTTAATGAGGCCGTTGGTCATAGCGGTGCCGTGGATGGGACAGGTCACTTGCTGCATGCAGTAGGGGATAGAACCGATGTGGTCTTCGTGTCCGTGAGTGATGAACATACCCCGCAGCTTTTTCGCATTTTGCACCAGATAGGTGAAGTCGGGGATTACCAGGTCTACGCCGTACATTTCCTCATCCGGGAAACCTACACCGCAGTCTACCACGATCATATCCTTGCCGTATTCCAAAACGGTAATATTCTTGCCGATTTCGTCCAGTCCGCCCAAGGGGATAATTTTCAGTTTTTCAGCCAATTTGTAAAGAACTCCTTTCTAAATTCAGACATAACAAGCAGGCAGCCGCATGTGCTTTTTCTGGCCCTGTATGGCCGAAAAGCGCAAAAACGCCTGCATAAAGTGTGTAGTTAACAATTCGCACGGGTCTGCCCACCCGGTGCTGACAACAGTATTATAACACAGTTTGGGGCACATGTATACATTTATTTTCTGTCGAAAAAAACACTGTGGGAAATGAAAATCATAGTTGCACCTTTCCGGTGAATTTGTTATAATGTATGGAAAATGGGATTAGTATGGGCGTAGTGCCCGTTTTGTAAGGAGGCGACGGCATTGAATAAAAAACTGGAAAGACTCCTCAGACCCAATATGGGTTTGTATTATGTGCTTATGCTGGGCTTTGTGGCGGCCACTGCGCTGCTGCAGCAATATGTCCTTGCGGGTATCGAATTTGCGGTGTGGGCGCTGGTTATGACAGCGTATCTGCTCCATCAGGCAAACCGCAAAAAACAGATCAAGAACTTTTTAGATAAGACCGTGGATGAGCAAAGTGGTGTTCAGGGTCAGCGTCCGCCCTTTCCTATGGTTGCGGTGCGGGTAGCAGACGGCGGGATTGTCTTTGCCAATGACCGGTTTGTTGGCCTGACCGGGATGAACGATGTGATGAAAGAGCGGAATATTTCCGATGTTCTGCCGGGGTTTGATACCGGCTGGCTGATTTCCGGCAAGACAGAGTATCCCTATGACGTCAGATTGGGCGGTTACCGCTATCGGGTTTACGGCACTGTGCTCCAGACCGGAGATGCCACGGAAACCCGGATCGGCGTGATGTATTTTGCTGATTTGACAGAGCTGTATCAGGTGCGGGATGAGTATGTCCGTTCCCGTCCTGTGGTGTCCATTATTCTGGTGGATAACTATGAGGAAATTACCAAGAATCTGAGCGAAGGCGCCATGTCTGCGCTGAATGCCAAAATCAATGATGCCATCACCCAGTGGACAGAAAGCTACCACGGTCTGCTTCGCCGGTTGGAGAAGAATCGATATCTTTTCGTATTCGAAAAGCGGGATTTGAAGCGGGCGGTGGAGGATAAGTTCTCTATTTTGGAGGATGTCCACGCGATTACCAGTCCTTCCGGTCTTGCTGCATCTATCTCCTTTGGCTTAGGCGTGGAAGGCGAAACCTTTGAAGAAGGTTACCGGTTTGCCTCTTTGGCAATCGAAATGGCCCTCAGTCGTGGCGGTGACCAGGCGGTCATTAAGGATCGGTTAAACTTCAATTTCTATGGCGGTCGTAACAAAGAAGCGGAGCAGCGTAGCAAGGTGCGTTCCCGTGTTACCGCCAACTCTCTGATGGAACTGATCGACCAGAGCAGCCGTGTGCTGATTATGGGTCATAAGAATGCGGACTTGGATGCTATCGGCGCAGCGGTGGGTGTGTTCTGTATGTGCCGGAAAAAGGGCAGAGAAGCCCATATCGTGCTGGATACACAGAATAATATGGCCCCCGGCTTCGTTGAGGAGATCCGGAGCGTGCCGGAGTATAGTAGCGCCTTTATCTCCGGTCAGGATGCCATGCTGATCTGCGATAACAATACCACCTTGGTAGTGGTGGATACCAACCGTCCGGATCAGGTGGAATACCGGAATCTTTTGGAAACCGTGCCGAAAATCTGTGTGATCGACCATCACCGCCGGGCAGCAGACTATATTAACCCCGTGGTGGTGAATCTGCACGAACCCTATGCCTCTTCTGCGTCGGAGCTGGCAACGGAGCTACTGCAGTATGCGGTGGAGATGGACGATGTGCTGCCCATTGAGGCAAAGGCACTGATGGCTGGTATTTTCTTAGATACTAAGAGCTTCAATGTCCGTACCGGTGAACGTACCTTTGAGGCGGCAGCCTTTCTGCGGCAGTTGGGCGCGGACACGGTGGAAGTGAAAAAACTTTTGCAAAACGACTTCCAGAATACCATGGAAAAGTTTCGGATCATCAAATCTGCAAGATTGTACCGGGATGAGATTGCTATTGCAACGCTCACCGATCCTACCTCCCGGGTGCTGGCCTCTCAGGCGGCTGACGAACTGCTGGATATTTGCGGCATTACCGCTTCCTTTGTGGTCTACCCTGATGGGGAGAAGGTATTTATATCCGCCCGTTCTATCGGTACAACCAATGTGCAGGTGATTTTGGAGCCTCTGGGTGGCGGCGGCAATACAGCCACAGCCGGTGCGCAGATCTCCGGAAGTACCGTCAAACAGGTACTGGACAGATTGATTGAATCTATTGATAAATTCTACGAAGAGTGAGGAATTAAGAAATGAAAGTTATTTTTCTGCAAGATGTAAAGGGTAAGGGCAAGAAGGGCCAGATGGCAGAGATTTCCGACGGCTACGCCAGAAATTACCTGCTGCCCAAGAAGCTGGCTATGGAGGCAACGCCCGATGCTATTAATACTATGCGTATGAACGATAAGGCAGCCGCTGAAAAGGCAGCTAAGGAGCGGGCAGAGGCGCTGGAAATTTCCAGAAAACTGCGGGAGATGACCGTGGTAGTCACCGCCAAGGGCGGCGGCGCAGGCAAACTGTTCGGCTCTGTTACCAGCCAGGAAATTGCCGATGCGCTGAAGGCAAAGTCTGGCATTGTGATTGACAAGCGGAAGATTGTTCTGTCCGATTCCATTAAGAATGTAGGTACCTATACCGTACAGTGCAAGCTGGGTTATGAAATCACCGCCCCGCTGACTGTAAAAATCGAGGAGATCTAATAGCCTTTCAGAGAGGAGATATGGCGATGGATGAACTGATGGTCAAGCAGCTTCCCCATTCTGTGGAAGCGGAGCAGGCAGTTCTGGGTTCCATATTGATTGACAGCCGGTGCCTGACGGAGATTGTGGGCATTGTCCGTCCTGAGGACTTTTATCTGCAGCAGAACCGGGAGATTTATGAAACGGTGTATACCATGTTCAACTTCTCCCAGACTGTGGACCCGGTAACGGTGCTGGATAAGATGCGGGAGCTGGGCGTATACCACGATAACTCCCGGGATTATATCCTGCAGCTTATGGAAATTACCCCCACCGCAGCCAATGCGGTGCGGTATGCGAATATTGTGAAGGACAAGGCTATGCTCAGAGCCCTGTCTGATGCTTCCACGGATATTCACCAGATGGTGGAGGAACAG
>JAEIGA010014385.1_pt1 | contig 12047 bp, 10 predicted proteins | sample 9270691 | NCBI WGS metagenome assembly JAEIGA01 (sample SAMN17057246, study PRJNA624740) | gut metagenome | biome: biome; isolation source: fecal sample | host: Bos grunniens | place: China: Xizang | collected 2019
ATCCAGTAAAAAAAGATTATTTTTTGCGGACGTAGAGTTGGGTGGTTTCGTATTTGGTTACGATGACGGGTGTACCTTTTTCGATGAAGTCGCCATATTGCGATACGGCATCGTAATGGTGGCTGTCGATGATGACTTTGCCAGCAGGGCGGAGGTCGGTGGTAGCGATGCCTTCGGAGCCCACGATGGTGATTTGCTCGGTTGGTACGCCTACATAGCCTTCGTCCATCGATTGTTCTTTGGCCAATGCCAAGCGACCAAAGATGCCGTTAGTTCCTATTTTCGATACTAAATATATTATCAATGCGGTGCCTAATATCAAGCCAAGAAATACGGTGAGTAGGGCTTGGTTGAGGTCGGGGATATGAATAGGTGTGAAGTCGAAAAAGTTGTTGTTGAGCATAGAGGTGATAAGTGCAAAGAGTACGCAGAGGATACCACCGATGCCAGCCACGCCGAAGCCAGGAAGGATGAATAACTCCAATAATATCAGTGCAATACCAACAATAAAGATAGCCATTTCCCAATAGGCAGCGAGTCCGTCGAGATAGAGAGGTGCGAAATAGAGCACTGCGGCGGTGATGGCTACTGCGAGCGGGAAGCCAATGCCAGGCTGTTGGAGTTCGTAGTAGATGCCACCGATGATGAGCATAATGAGGATAGAGCGTAAGGCAGTGCCCATGAGTGTGCCTTTGAGTTTGTCGTAAAGGCTTGGTTTATATTCTGTTATAGTACATTGTTCTGGTGTGTAGCCTTCAGCTTCGAGTAGTTGGTCGAGGTTTTCGACTTCGGCTTCGCAGTAGTGGTGCTGGATTGCCTCTTTAGTGGTGAAAGTGAGGATTTTGCCTGTGTCGATTATGCCTGGGATGTAGACACTTTCATCGACCATAGCTTCGGCGATGAGAGGGTCGCGACGCCAGTGGCCGAGAGAGTCTTTGCCGTGAGATTCGGCAGTGGCACGCATTGTGGCACGCATATAGCTTTGGTATTTATCGGGCATTTTTGAGCCATCTACGCCGCTAACTACTGTAGCTGCGCCGATTTGTGAACCTGTTAGCATATATATGCGGTCGCAAGCGATAGAGATTAACGCACCTGCCGATGCGGCATTGTTGTCGATATAGGCTACGATAGGGGTTTCGCAGCGGAGGATGGCTGTGCGGATAGAGTCGGCGTATGTCACCTCGCCACCGTATGTATTGAGGTGTAGGATGATGAGTTCAGGTTTGAGCTCATTAGCCTCTTTTAGAGCCTCTTTGGTGTATATCCAGGTTTTGCTGTTAATCTCTTCGTGGATAGCGAATTTATAAATGGTTTGTGAAATGCACAATGCACAATTCACAATGCACAATGCGATAAGGATTAATATTTTTTTCATTGTGTTATTTTTTTTATAAGACATAATAACAAAAGAACATAAATTATATTTTTATTTGTTTTTTTTTGGAAACTTTATATTATGTAATTATGTTCTTCTGTCTTTTCTGTGAATTTATATTTTGAGGTTTTGGAAGAGTTGTTCGATGGATGTGAAAAGGGTGTTGTTTTCTTCTAAGCGGTATCCTTGTGTTGTGCAGTAGATTTTTGTTTTGCTATCGTCGTTGGTTTGGATACCGATGCGGATGAGGGCACGGCGGAGCCATGCTGCTTGAGGTTGAGCATCGTGGTCGGCAATGAGAGTTACGGTAGTTTGAGTTTTGATGTGGTGGATGTGACAATGTCCATCAATAGCATCGAAAGAGAAGGATTCGGAGCCAAATGCCGACTGAAAACTGCCTGTAAGCATCAAGTCCTCAGGCAATCCAATCTCGACGCCTTGCGGTGTCATAAGCCATATTTTGTCAGCCATTTGGAGCGCAAGGTCGAGTTCGTGAGTCGAAAGGATAAACGACTTGCCAGTAGATACAGATAGGCGGCGAAGGAGCAACATGATTTCGATGCGATTAGGCAGGTCGAGGTGGGCAGTAGGCTCGTCGAGGAGCACGAGCGGAGTGTCCTGCGTGAGAGCTTTGGCTATCACGGCACGCTGTTTTTCTCCGTCAGAGATATGATTGATGAGAGCGTTGGCTTTGTGAGAAAGGTGGACATCGGCGAGTGCTTGGTCGATGATTCGGTGGTCGTTAGCTGAGAGTACGCCAGCCCAATTTGTGTAAGGGAAACGACCCATAGAGACCAATTCGCGCACGGTGAGGCGGTCGATGTCGATGTCGTCGGTAAGCACTAAGGAGAAGAGAGTAGAACGCTCGTGAACGTTGAGAGATGCTATGTTTTGATTGTTGATTTCGACCGTTCCGCTAAGGGCAGGTTGTAGTCCGGCGAGGGTGCGAAGGAGCGTACTTTTGCCAGAGCCATTGGTGCCTGTGAGGCATATCAAGTCGCGTGGCGAAGCCTCTAGATTGAGGTTTCGTTGTACAGCCTTTGAGCCATAGCCTATGGTGAGGTTTTCGGTTTTAAGAATCATATATTTTTTAGACATGAAGACATGAGAACATGATTTTTTTATTTTTTTTAAAGACAGAATAACAGAATAACATAAAAATATAGTTAAATAAATTTTGTTATTATGTTCTTATGTCTTTTTTTTCGTATCTTCTTGTATTTAATTTAATTTCGATTTTTGAGGATAATCCAGATGATTATAGGTGCGCCGATGAGGGCACTGACGGCATTGATAGGGAGTGTGTAGCCATTGGCAGGGAGTTGGCATGCGATGTCGCAAAGTAGCAAGAGCGATGCGCCAACGAGTATCGAGCCGGGAATGGTGAGTTGGTGGTTAGAGGTTTTTAGGAGTCCACGCACCAAATGTGGTACAGCCATACCGATGAAGGCAATAGGACCTGTGAATGCGGTAGTTGCACCAGCGAGGAGAGCAATGGCTATGATGATGAGTAGCCGTGTGCGAGAGGTGTTGATGCCTAGACCTTGTGCGTAGTTTTCGCCAAGGAGTAGGGCATTGAGAGGTTTTTGTATAGCAAAAACGATGATAAGTCCCACAACGACAATAGGTAGCATCACCCACATGTAGTTCCACGTAACAGCCGAGAGCGAGCCGAAAGTCCATACCACGAAAAGCTTGAGCGAGTCGGGGTCGGAAGAGTTTTGGAGTATAGTGACGAGCGAGCCAGATAATTGCCCGAACATGATGCCCACGATGAGCAACGACACCGCTTGTCGCACTCGGAACGACACCGCTAACACCATAATTAGCACTAAGATAGCACCGAGAGTGGCAGAAATAACTAATCCCCAGCCACTTTCGATGAAGGCAGTAGGTAGTATGCCACCAGCAAGGATGAATATAGCCACGCCAAGACTTGCGCCTGAGCTGACACCTAATACATAGGGACCAGCCAGAGGGTTGCGGAAGAGAGTTTGCATGATGAGACCAGCAACCGAAATGGCTGCGCCTGTGGTGAGGGCAGTGAGGGCTTTAGGTAGGCGGAAGTTGTATATGATGTTGTGGTATAGTTCGTTATCGCTGAATAGGTCGGATAGAGGTATGCGCACACTGCCATAGGCTATATCAGCCACAAAGAGTATTGCGGTGACGAGAATAAGTAGTATGAAATTTAGGTTTTTCATTGTTTTTAGACATAATTTTTATTTAAGACATAAAGACATAAGAACAAAAATTTTTATTTTTATGACATACGCCTCGTTAAAAACTGAAGTTTTTATCTTGGCGGAAGAAAGACAGATTTTAAGTTACCCTTTTTATATAAAACAAATACATTTTTTTTACATGTCTTTGAGGTCGAGAAGCGACTGAAAGGAGCTACAAGACCTTTATGTCAAGAAAATAAAATATATCTTTTTGTCTTTTTGTCTAAAAAATATTTATATCGAATTGTTTTAATGCAGTGTAGAGGCGTTGGATTGGGAGGCCCATTACGTTAAAATATGAGCCTTCGATGTGCTCGACGCCGATGTAGCCAATCCATTCTTGTACGCCGTAAGAGCCAGCTTTGTCCATAGGACGATATTTGCGGATATAGTAATCAATCTCTTCTTCAGTGAGTTGAGCGAAAGTAACCTTTGTGGTTGATGCAAAAGAGACGTTCTTTTTGTTAGTGCGGAGACATACGCCAGTGATGACCTCGTGGGTTTTGCCAGATAAGGCACGCAACATGTTTTTTGCCTCTTCTTCGTCGGTGGGTTTGCCATACACTTTGCCATTGAGCCACACGATAGTGTCGGCTGTAATCAATAATTCATTGTCTGCCAATGTATAAGCATCGGCTTTTTGTTCAGCAAGATATACTGGAATTTCTTCACCTTGAAGGGTATCGGGATAGGTTTCTTCAAGTCCAGGAATTACTTTTGTAGTGAATGGTAGGTCCAATCCTGCAAGGAGTTCCTTGCGTCTTGGGGATTGAGAACCCAAAATTATATTTAGTTGAGAGTTCATAGTTTGAGCCTTTGTTTTTTATTTTAACAGAAGTACAAAATTTATTTATTGGATAAAATTGACTGGTTGTTTAGTTTAGTTTCTGTTGGCTGATATTGTTTTTTAAGTACATGCCCTAATTTTATCTCCTTCGGTTCAAAGACCTTTGGTTCATAGCAATTACTAATTATTCTTGTACAGCCGCAATATATTGCGGCTTTACTAATTACAAGGCATGTACTTGAAAAAGTAGTTGTCCTTACAAAATTGTAAAATACAGATTATAATTTGTAAGCCTGCAAATTAATTTTGTACTTATGTTAAGAAAAAATTAATTCTGTACTTATGTTGAAAAAAATTATGCATTATGCATTATCTGGAATATTCCGAACATCGGTATGTTGTATGTAGCGGCGATGATGTAGTAATAGATTAATGTATAGAGAGTTCCGATGAGCATGATGAATTTGCAGAGGGTCGATGCGTTGGCGTAGGCGGTGCAAGATTTTGACCATAGGATGTAAATCAAACACGCACTTGGTGCAACAATGCCACAAAGGAAATAACGCGATGTGAGAGTGCCTTCGAATGGAATGAGCGCGTATATAAAATATGCTAAAATGGCATTAGTGAGGATAATAAGTGCGGTCAATATGCTACGAGTGATAGTTTCGCCCCAAACGACAGCCATAGTGTGACATTCGTATTCGCGGTCGCCGGGTTCGTCTTGAAGGTCTTTGATTGCCTCACGGATGAAGGTAAAGAGAAATGAGAAAAGAGCAAATCCGCAAGTCCATCCGTAGAGAGTTTTTAAGATAGGAGTTTGGCTTAATAATGAGCCATATTTAAGGTTGAGAGCGGCAGCTTCTACGAACATAGGTACTAATGGAACTAATGCTGCCGAGAGAGCCACTATGAAGTTACCCACGATGAGTTGGCGTTTGTAAGATGAAGAGTAGAACCAAAGCATGCCGGGTATGATGAAGAATATCATGCCGAGAGTGACGCTACGGAGATAGAACGATGTTATGAGTCCGAATACGATGCCTGCTCCTGTAACGATTTGATAGAGGCGCATGGCTTCGGCTTTTGACATAGTGTTAGTAACAATTACACGGTCGGGACGATTGATGCGGTCGATTTTCACATCGAAGTAGTCGTTGATAACGTAGCCACCTGCGCAGATGAGGGCAGTGCCAGCGATGGCAGATAGAATAACCCAAGTGGGTGTTGTGGCAGCAATGCCATACATAGTGAGTGTAGGTACGATTACGCACCAATAGATTAGTATTTGGATTAGTGCTGTGAAAGCAACATTGATAGGTCGGAGAATTTTCATATTTTTTATTTTTTTGTTGTTTCAACAGAAGTACATAATTTATTTATTAGACCAAATGGTTTGGTTGTTTTATTTAGTTTCTGTTGTCTGACATTGTTTTTTTTAAGTACATGCCTTGTAATTTATTTATAATTTAGGGCTTGTACTTGAAAAAAAGAATTAGTCCTAATAAAGTAAGAAATGTAAACTTAATTTTTGTAAGCCTATGATATGAATAGAGAAAATATGTACTTATGTTGAAGATTGATACCGAAGGTTCATTCCTCATTCCTCATTCCTCATTAAATAGTTACCAAGCGTATGCATCGGTGTTGTGCATCCATTTGCCGTGAGCTTTGAGGACTTGTTCGATGACATCTCTGCCACAGCCTTCGCCACCATTGCGGTCGGAAATGTAGTGGGCTATGGCTTTGATTTCGGGAGCAGCATCGGCAGGAGCGCAAGCAATACCGCAACGAGTCATCACCTCATAGTCAGGGATGTCGTCGCCCATATACATCACCTCTTCGGCTTTGAGATTGTGTTTTTTGAGGAACTCTTCGAATTGCACAATCTTGTTAGATGCGCCGAGGTAGATGTCGGAGCAACCTAAGCCTTCGAATCGTAGGCGTACGGCTTCGACACGTCCACCTGTGATTATGGCGATAGGATAGCCGAGTTTTGATGCGTGTTGTATGGCATAGCCGTCTTTGATATTTATCATACGCATCGGTAGTCCGTCAGGACCAAGAGGCATACATCCAGCCGACAATACGCCATCTACATCAAACGCAAAGGCTTTTATGTTGTTAAGGGCTTGTTTGAAGTTCATTTTATCAGATTTTTAGATACAAGACACGAGATGTGAGACTTGTTAATCTTGAGTCTCGTGTCTTGTATCTCGTGTCTATATATATTTACATTTTCTTTATCTGCTCCGACAGCAATGTATATATCTCTTGCCATTCAGGGTCTTTGTGGAGTAGGGCGATGTGTTGGTCGAGGATGCGATTGTCGCCACGACGGGCAGGGCCTGTTTGGGCTGCACGAGGACCAATCTTTTTCGCTTTATTTACCGACTCTGTTATTAGTCCGTGCAATACTTCGAATGGAATATTTTTGCGAGCTAACATTTTTTCGGCATAGATATACATGAGGTTAGAAAAATTACATGCGAATACACTTGCAAGGTGCAACTCTTTACGTTCTTCTGATGATAAGCGATAGATTTTTTGCGACATGCAACGCGCAATGTCGTTTATCAGCGTTTCGCTCTCTTTGTTGTTTGCCTCGATGAAGAAAGGCACTTTGCGTAAGTCAACACGCTTTTCTTTTGAGAAAGTTTGTAGAGGGTAGAGGCAACCGTAGTTGTCGCGCACCTGTTTGAATATCGAAATAGGCATACTGCCAGCAGTGTGGATATGCAATCCTTTGCGGATTTTTATGTGGTTCATCACCCATTGAAGCGAGTCGTCGGTGAGGGCATAGATGTAGATATGTGATGTAGGCTCTACATCCTCATATTTGTTGACAGCTTGTGCGCCTACTTGCGAGGCCAACGCCTTTGCTGATTCAAGTGTGCGGCTATATACTTGCACAATGTGATGACCCGCATCGCGTAGAGCAGGAGCCAAGTGCCATGCTACATTTCCAGCACCGATAAAGGTGATATTAAAATGTATTCCTATGGAGTTTATCATAGCTGAGTTTTTCTTCGTCGTAAGGTTTGCGCTCTTCGTTTTTGTAGCCGAGAGTTACGATGTTGAGCACCTCAAGATTTTCTGGAATATTTAGTAATCCGCGAATATATTCGCCAGCAGTTTCAGTTTCGGTGTGCATGCGGTTATAGACTTGTACCCAACATGAGCCAAGTTCGAGGTCGGCAGCGGCCAATTGGATAATCAACGCAGCAATCGAAGCGTCTTCAAACCAAACATCACTTTTTTCTGGTGATGCACACACCACGATAGCCATAGGTGCATCGGCTACGAATTTGCTACCCAATTCGCGACAAGTCGACATCTTTTGCAACAATTCTCTGTCATCAACAACGATAAATTCCCAGCCATTAGTGCGTTTCGATGCAGGCGACATGAGCGCAGAGCGAAGGATAGAGTCTATCTTTTCTTGTTCAACTGGACGGTCTTCATATTTGCGAATCGAACGACGATTCTTCACAAGGTCATAGAATGAAGTCATATAATTAGTTAGTAATGATTAGTTATTAGTGATTAATGTTTAATTTGCAAAGGTACGAAAAAAAATTATTATTGCAAACCTTATGAAAAAAAACCGCATAAAATTATATTAAATACACGATAAATTACAAGTTTTTTTGTAACTTTGCAGTTATTATTGTCAATGGTCAATAGTCAATAGTCAACTGACAAGTAGTTAATTAATTGTAGATAAAAATGGATTTTACGATAGAGAAATATAGGGAGTTGTTGCTGGCATTGAAAGAGGCTGGGTATGAGTTGATGAGATATGATGAGTATTGTGAGGGGAAGAGAGCCGAGAGGATGGTGGTGATGAGGCATGATGTGGATAGGTCGGTGGAACGAGCGAGGAGATTGGCTGAGGTTGAAAAGGAGATGGGGGTGAGGACATCGTATTATTTTCGTGAGAAGTTTATTTTGAATAATGGTGATGATATTAAATATATAGCGGGTTTGGGATATGAAGTGGGGTATCATTATGAGGATTTGGTGGCGGAAAAAGGGGATGTAGATAAGGCGTATGCAAGATTTATGCGTAATATTGGTATATTGAGAAAATTGGTTGATGTAAAGACAATTACGATGCATGGGTCGCCTATGAGTGGTATAGATGCAAAGAGGATATGGGAGAAGTATGATTATAGGGAGATGGGGGTGATTGGAGAGCCTCAGATAGATGTGGATTGGGGTGAGATGTTTTATTTGACTGATACGGGAAGGAGTTGGAATGGGGTGAGTAGGAGAGATAAAGTGGCATTGATGCAGTCGGAATGGGAGGCAAAAGGTTGGGTGTATAAGATGACTGACGATGTTATTAAAGCTGTGCGAAATGGTAGTTTTCCGAAGAGGATGATGATGACAACGCATCCACAAAGGTGGGCAGATAGTTGGGGTGAATGGTTGAAAGAATTGGTGGTGCAGGGTGTAAAAAATTTTGTAAAAAAATTTTTTATAAGGAACAAGGAATAGGGAACAGGAAACAAGAAACAAGGAATAAGGAACAAGGTTATTAATTTTAATTGAAATATATATGGCAAAGGTAGTTGAGACGCCGTTGATGAAGCAGTATAATGAGATAAAGGCACAGTATCCAGATGCGGTGCTTTTGTTTCGTGTGGGTGACTTTTATGAGACCTTTTCGGAGGATGCTATACGTACAAGCGAGATATTAGGTATCACGCTGACGCGTAGAGCCAATGGAGCAGCGCAGTATGTTGAGTTGGCAGGTTTTCCTCATCACGCGTTGGACACCTATTTGCCTAAATTGGTGCGCCATGGGTTGCGTGTGGCAATTTGCGATCAATTGGAAGACCCAAAGACATGCAAAGGGTTGGTGAAACGTGGTATAACCGAGTTGGTTACACCAGGTGTGAGTGTGAATGACAATATATTAGACGTGAAAGAGAACAACTTCCTTGCATCAGTCTATATGACTAAAAAAGGAGTGGGGTTGAGTTTGTTGGATATATCAACAGGTGAGTTTTTGGTGGGTGAGGGTAAGGCTGATTATATAGAGAAATTGATTGGTTCGTTTGCACCGAAAGAGATTATCTATGAAGCAGATATGCGCAGTGAGGTGATTGATATGGTGGGTGGAAAATACTTTTTGCAATCGATGCCCGATTGGGTCTATACGATAGATTCGGCGCGTAGTAGGTTGTTGAAACACTTTGAGGTTAAGAACCTTAAAGGTTTTGGCGTAGATGATATGGAGATGGGATTGGTGGCTGCAGGAGCAGTGCTTTATTATCTTGACCAAACCAAGCATGAACAGGTGGGGCATATCACATCGTTGGCTCGTATAGAGGGAGATAGATTTGTGTGGATGGATGGATTTACGGTGCGCAATCTTGAGCTTTTGGGCGGTATTCATCAGTCGGGACGCAGTTTGTGTCAGGTGATTGACCGCACAGTTACGCCTATGGGAAGTAGGTTGTTGAAAAGATGGTTGATATTCCCATTAAAAGAGGTGAAACCGATAGAAGATAGATTAGCCGTTGTAACACAGATGTTTCGCAATCGAGAGATGAAAGATATGTTGGAAGAGTCGCTTAGTAGAGTAGGTGATTTGGAGCGTATATTGAGTAAAGTGGCTGTTGGACGAGTAACACCACGCGAGTTGTTGCAACTGAAGATAGCTTTGCAGTCGGTGGCAGAGATAAAGAGCATATGTGCTCAAGCAACTGATTGCGAGCCAATGTTGAGAATATCAGACAGACTGAATCCGTGCGAACGATTAGTGATGCGTATAGCACAAGAGTTGTCGGAAAACGCACCAGCCATGTTGAGCAAAGGAGGCGTGATAGCCGAGGGCGTGAATAGCGAACTCGACGAATTGCGACGCATTGCATATCACGGCAAAGATGTACTCATGCAAATACAGCAACGCGAGAGCGAGGCTACGGGCATTCCAAGCCTTAAGATTAGTTATAACAACGTGTTTGGCTACTATATAGAGGTGCGCAATACTCACAAAGATAAAGTGCCATCGGACTGGATACGCAAGCAGACATTGGTGAGCGCAGAACGATATATCACAGCCGAATTGAAGGAATATGAAGAGAAAATTCTCGGTGCTGAGGAGAAGATAGCAGTGCTTGAGGCTCAGTTGTTTGGCGCATTGGTGCAAGCCGTTACCGAGTATATTTCGGCTATACAAGTCGATTGCGTAGAATTGGCACAGTTGGACTGCCTATTAGGCTTTGCACGAGTTAGTGCTGAGAATAGATATAACTGTCCGGTTATTACGGATGAGAATGTGATTGACATTCGCCAAGGACGTCACCCTGTGATAGAAAAGCAATTGCCAATAGATGAGGCGTATGTGCCAAATGATGTGTATCTCGATGGTGAGAAACAGCAAGTGATGATGATTACAGGTCCGAATATGGCAGGTAAATCAGCCTTGTTGCGTCAGACAGCATTGATAGTGTTGTTGGCACAAATGGGATGTTATGTGCCAGCCGAAGCGGCGCGAATAGGGGTGGTAGATAAGATATTTACCCGTGTTGGCGCGAGCGACAATCTCAGTGTAGGCGATTCGACCTTCATGGTAGAGATGAATGAGGCGGCAAGTATATTGAATAATATGACCGACCGCAGTCTTGTTTTATTCGACGAATTGGGACGTGGTACGAGTACGTATGACGGTATCTCGATAGCATGGGCGATAGTGGAGTATATACACGAGCGCAAAGGAGTGAGAGCCAAGACATTGTTTGCAACGCACTATCACGAACTTAACGAAATGGAGAAATCGTATGCGCGTGTGAAGAACTACAACGTGTCGGTGCGTGAGGTAGATAAGAAAGTGATATTCTTGCGCAAATTGGTGCGTGGCGGTAGTGAGCATAGTTTCGGTATCCATGTAGCAAAGATGGCAGGCATGCCACGCTCGGTTGTTGAGCGCGCTAACGAAGTGTTAGAATTGCTCGAACGAGAGAATAAACAATCTATCATCGAAGGCAAAGATATGACCAAGGCCGCAGTGCGCGAAGGGGTGCAACTCAGTATGTTCCAGTTAGACGACCCAGTGCTTGCAGCAGTGCGTGACGAGATATTAGGACTTAATATTGATAATCTCACACCAGTGGAGGCACTACTGAAACTGAATGAGATAAAGAAGATTGTGTTGGGAAAAAGTTAAAACAACAACGGCTACCTAATAGGGTAGCCGTTGTTGTTTTATAGTATCATAAAAAACAACCGACTCACTTGTGGGTGAATCGGTTGGAAATATAATTTAGTCAGTGACTATTAATTATTTATTTTCTTTAGCTTCGAGAGCAGCTTTAGCGTCTTCGATCATTTGATTTTTGAGGTCAGAAAGAGCGTCGATGTCGCCGAGAGTAGTTTTTTCTACAGCTGGCATTTCTTCTTTAGCAGCTTTTACAGCTTTTTTCTCAGCAGCAGCTTCTTCTGCAGCAGCTTTAGCTACGTCTTCGTGGATACGGCTGTGAGAAAGGATGATACGTTTGCCTTCTTTGTTGAATTCGATTACTTTGAAGCTAAGTTTTTCTTCAACTTTAGCGTTAGAACCGTCTTCTTTAACAAGGTGTTTTGGAGTAGCGAAACCTTCAACGCCGTAAGGGAGAGCAACTACAGCACCTTTGTCGAGCATTTC
>JAEIGA010014386.1_pt1 | contig 12046 bp, 11 predicted proteins | sample 9270691 | NCBI WGS metagenome assembly JAEIGA01 (sample SAMN17057246, study PRJNA624740) | gut metagenome | biome: biome; isolation source: fecal sample | host: Bos grunniens | place: China: Xizang | collected 2019
CAGTGGCAAAAAATAAATTATCATGTTATAATTACCAATGATATTAAAAAATTTACCCTGGAAAGGAGTTTATGATCTATGGATGAAAAAAAGATCACTAATCTGAACATTGATGACCTTGATGCAGTTTCCGGCGGCGCAGCTGTATCTGAAAGTGCTAAGCTTGAAGAGTTTCAGAAAGCCTGGACATCCCTCGGCTTCGAAAAACACGGCTATACATCCCATCTGATGCAGGCCTTTTTCGAAGAATGGAAAGCCGCAGGTTATAAACCCGCATCAGCAAAGGATTTCCTGAAGAAATATGTAACCTGGTAGGGCGAAGACGCGAAGACAGGGGACGTAAGACAGGGGACGTACCTGTGTCTTGGATCACGACACAGGTACGTCCCCTGTCTTATTAAATATCTTCTAACGGTCTTAGCTTTTATCAAACACTCATTTTCTTTTTTGATGCTACAATCGGAGACAGAAAAACAAAAGCAATCACCGACAGGAGGTAAAACAATGAACAGAGAAGTTGAAATCATGAGAGCCGTAAAATATGACCTGAATAACCAGACAGCCCTGATTACCGGTGGTGCCAGCGGTCTGGGACTTGCGACAGCGAAGCGTCTGCTGGAGAGCAACTGCAATGTGGTCATCGCCGACTACAGCAACAGGCTTGAGCAGGTCTATCAGGAGACCATCGAGGAGCTTAAGGATCTTGCCCCTGATGCTGCTAATCGTCTTTCCTACATCAAAACAGATGTTACCAGTGAAGCCGACATCCAGGCAGCGATCGATCTTGCTGTTTCAAAATACGGCGAATTGAATATCCTGGTCGCCAGTGCAGGTATCGGCGGTGATAATAATGATATTGCCAATGAAACACTTCCTAACTGGCAGAAGGTCAACAATGTCGATTACACCGGCGTTATGCTGGCTGACAAATATGCGATCATGCAGTTCCGCAAGCAGGGCCACGGCGGCGCTATCGTCAACCTGGCTTCCATGTTCGGTCTGGTCGCCGTTCCGTCCAACATTGCCTACTCTGCAGCCAAGGGCGGCGTTGTCAACCTTACAAAGGCAGCAGGTATCGCTTATGCAGGCGAGGGTATCCGTGTCAACTGTGTCTGCCCGGGCGTTATCAATACCCCGCTGGTTCCGGAAGACCAGAAGCAGGCCTATCGTGACCTTCATCCGATGCACAGGATCGGTGAGGATTTTGAGGTCGCATCGATCATTACCTTCCTTGTCAGCCCGGATGCCAGATTTGTCACAGGCGCAGCGATCCCGGTTGACGGCGGCTACACAGCAGTATAAAAAACTTCTGATAACACTAAGAGGGTGTCCCGGTGGAACACCCTCTATTTTATTTGCCTCTTCTTATATACGATCTCAGATATCTTGATAAAATGTTTCACATATTCCCTTTGCTCATTCTTAGCTGAAATGATCCCGTAGCTCATCTGCTGACTTTCCCGGATCGGGATACACTTAAGGCCCATGGCCTGATAATAGTCAGGAATACAGTAGGTCGGCAGAATGGCGACCCCATAGCCGGCTCCGGATAAGGTCAGTGCCATTTTATCATCTTCCACAAGAATATCTCTGTGTTTCAAATGATGCATCTGCATCAGTTTAACGACTTCATTTTCCGATCCGAAAGGGACAAGGGCTGCATGCAGACCGATCAGCGTCATCTCTGACAGCTCATTAAAGGACACAGCCTCTTTGGCTGCCAGCGGATGATCGGACGCCACGACTGCGCAGCTAACAGCATTTCCCAGAGAGGAAAATGTATAAGGCTCCTTGCGTTTTTTGAGCATGTTATCCGATGTGAAGACAAGGTCCAGCTGCTGGTCCCCGAACTTATCCAGGATCATATCATAATTGTCGATATCCACAAAAGGAACGATCTCCGGAAACCTGCCGCGGAAGGCCTTGATCACCGGCGTCATCTGATTGACCTCGGCATGGGATGTACAGCCGATCTTCAGGACATCATACTGAATATTGCTGCTTATACTGTGAACAGCCGATTCATAACGCCTGATGATATCAAGGGCTGCCGGGTAGAAGATCCGGCCGTTTTCTGTTAAGGCCACACCGTTCTTTTTTCGTATAAACAGCTCTGTCTGGAGTTCATTTTCAAGGCTCTGGATATGATGCGTGATCGTCGGAACAGAAAAATACAGTTCCTGGGCTGCCTTGGTAAAACTGAGTTTGTCTGCTGTCGCAAGAAAACAGCGTAATTGGTTCGTGTTCATATGATTTTCCTGCCTTGCTCTGATACTAATTTTTCCAGGAATCTCCGGTCGCATAATCGATCACGATCCCCGGCTGAACGTTGTAAATAAATACGTGGAAACACAACCCTGCGCCGTGGTCTTCTACTGAGTAAGCTTCCAGCTCAAGTCCTCTCGCCACCAGCTCACGGCCCTTAAAATACGGCGAAACCCGGTAGAGTACGTGATTGCCGGAATTGTAGAGATAGCGAAGGATCTGCTCCTCATAGGGCAGCATGGTCACTGTGTTCATATGGTGCGTTCCCGTGATCAGGTTCTTTTCATTTGCCGTCTGCCCGGTCATGGCATAGGCGATCAGGTGGCACCTGTTGTACAGGTACGGCGGGTCATGATCGATGATACCCGGATACTTCTTCTGTCTGTATCCCGTCGGGGTGATCGCCTTTAAGGCATCGTAATCCCGTTCCCGCTCCGGCGTCATGCTCCTGTCAAGCAAGACAATAGCTGTATGGCACCTGCCAAGCCCGTCCGGTTCACTGTATTTCTCACCGGCTGCATTCTCAAGGTCATACTTTGTGAAGCACGGGATGTTTTCCTTCAGGATGACCTGGTCATTTCCTGAATAGTCCGGTATGCTGCCCGGGTCCGAATCCACAATACTGCATGACCCCTCAGGATCATCATTCACCGGCACATACTGCGTTCGCTCAAGCCTGTTAAAGTACCATACCGAGCCAATAACCAAAACGACTATGACTACGACACGTAATATATTTTTTATTCTGCGCATATACTTATTCGAAAACAGGGGAGAGACCTGTGTCTTCTCTTTATTCAGTCACGTCTTTTTGTACTATCATATCATATATCAGATCATCTGAACAGAAGTCAGAGAAGACAGGGGAAGGACCTGTGTCTCACACAAGACACAGGTCCTTCCCCTGTCTTTCTCACAGCTCTTCAGCCGCCCATGGAACAAGGTATTTATCATCTTTGATCCTTGTTTCATATACAGCGCAGTTCCCTATGAACTTAGACCAGTAGCCACCTCTGGAATCCGGAGTGAGATATTCCAGCATACCCTTCATAGCGATGGCGTGGGTCGAGATCAGCACGGTTTTGTTATCGATCTGATCTTTGATATCTTCAAGGAAGGCACCTGTCCGTTTAACAATATCCGCAAGGGGTTCCATGCCTTCCGGCGCCGGATTGTTTACAAAATCCGAGAAAAATGTAATGATCTCGGGCGCAGGATTCTGAAGATCCATGCCCTCATACGGCCCGTAATCCATCTCGATCAGTCTTTCATCTATCTGTACCGGAACGTCACCGGCAACGATCCTCCCGGTGTCTATGGCCCGCTGCAAAGGACTGCTGTATACCAGGTCAAATGTAATTCCCTGCGCCTTAAACCAGGCAGCTGCCTCCCTGGCCTGGTTGACTCCGGTTTCATTCAGCATATCATCACTTCTTCCCTGAAGTGCGTGTGCTTTATTCTTCTCCGTCTGCCCGTGACGGATGATAAATACTCTGTTCATCATAATAAATCTTCGTGAAGTGAAGACGGGTAAAGACACAGGTCCGTCCCCTGTCTTCTCTCTCCTACACAGCGGCGTTGCGTGCCACAACGATCAGGTCGTCCTTCTCCGAGAAACGCGCTGCTTCCCGGCTCTGCGGATTGACCTCGATCCTGAAGCTGTCATCAGCCTCAAACTTCTTGTAACCGATCGCGACCTCGCCATAGCGGGCTGCAGAAGCGCCCAGGGTGTAAAAATCTACAGGCTCCCCGGTCTTAACGTAGCGGGAAACCGGCTTCATATAGATGCTGGACCCGCCCTCTGAAAGCAGATCGTTTAAGATCTCTTTATTATGCCGCTCTTCTGCGATCTGGGCCATCATCTTGGCTGTGATCCTGCTGCTCACCACAAAATCCGTCCCGCGCATCATCTGGGAAAGCTTCTGGTTCCGGGTGCTGTTCATCTCTATCGTCAATGGGATATCTGCGCCGATTTCCCTTGAAATATCTGTCAAATGCAGCTGCAGCACAAGAGTTCGTGCATCAGCCTCTTCCGGGTCACGTTCCGGATCCGTTAAAAGCAGGATACTTGACGGCTTCTCCGCCACCAGTTTTTCAAGAACGCGCCGGGTGTAGATCCTGCAGGACCGCAGTTCAAGAGTAGTATTTGTCAGCATGCCCGCATCCGGAAGTTCATCCGGATCGACCCTGCCGGGTTCTACGGCGACAATGACCTTTGACCCCTTGACCGCATAGGCATCCTCTTCGATCAGTATCCGGCTGAGCAGATCAGAGTATCCGAGGATCAGCAGGGTATGCGGCTCCTCTGCAGCTCCCTGTTCCAGCTGATAAGCCGCCTCATTCACCTTTGCCCGCTCCTGCAGGTGGATCCCATGATCATCCTGTGCAATAACGATCAGGCGGTCACCGGACCTGACCAGCTCGTCCGCATCCGGATTCAGCATGGGCTTTCCATCCCTGACGATACCGATCGCAGTTGTATGGGGCAGCCGCAGATTGATCTCCGGAAGTGCAAGGCCTTCCGCAGAAGCAGCATCTTCAACATAGATCTCATTGCCCTTAAAGCTGAGCAGCTCGGAGAGGACATCCGACATGCCGGGATGTCTTCCTGCCTGCACCATGAGACGGGCCATGGTCTTGTGGAAATTCAGGATCTCTACCCGGTCGCCGCCTGCGATCTCAGCCGGATGAAGGACATCCCTGTCACGGACTGTCGCAACGATATAGGCGTCCTTGTTGCCATATTCATCCAGCAGGTCTTCACAGGCCAGGATGCTCTTGACTGTCATGAAGTCATCTGTCAGATTGACGATGATGGATCTGCAGGTATCCAGTGCACAGACTTTCAGATCTTCACGGACGTCCGGCCGGCCGCTCCGGCAGACGATCCGCAGTCTGCCCGTGTCGCTGATGCGGTCCCGTATCGTATCTTCCATAGCCGTCTTATCATGGTCTGCCATGATGACGGCCACTGCGTCCTTCTGGTTTGCGTTGGCAGTGACAAGTTCTTCGATAATGCTTGTCACATTTTCATCGAAGCCGATAATGACCGTATGCCCTGCCTCGATCACACCGGATTTTCCCCGCTGAAGTTCTGTCACCTTGTCTTTAATTCCGTTTGAAATGGTACCGATGAGGAAACTGGTAATGAAAATGCCGACCAGCGTTACAATGGTCATAACAAACAGGTAGGGCACAGTCCCCTCTTCTTTTGCCAGAACACCGGTATTGATCGCATGCATCAGGGTGAACCATATCGTTCCCCCGGTCGATCCGCTGCCGGACCCGTCAGGTCCCCCCAGCATCACAGCCGCAAATCCGCCGATCACAACGACGATCGCGGTGATCACACCTAAAATCAACAGTAACGAAGCCGTCCCTTTGGACATCATGTTGTCAAACCAGTACTTAAATCTCTGCCATGTCGTTGGTTTTCTCATGTCGATCTCCTTTGCGTGCACGCCAACAAGTTCCTGTTTTTTTAAAAGGGGCCGAGGCACCGGGGGACGGTTCTCCGGTCCCTCTTATATCATACTATACTTCTCCGGGAATTTGATATTTTTTTTCATATTCCCGGCAAGTCCGCTTGTAATCCTCGTCTGAATTTCTGAAATAACGCTGGTTTTCATGAATATTCATGGTATAGCCGATCACATCCAGAATACATCCGGAAATATTTGAGCAATGATCCGAAACCCTTTCGATATTCGTAAGCAGATCAGACCATATGAATCCGGTCTCTGCGGAACCTACACCCTTCTGAAGCCGATGGAACTGTCTGGTCCGAAGTTCCTCTTTAAGCATATCGATCACCTGTTCCAGCGGTTCAGTCTTTCGGGCAGCCTCATAATTTTCCGTCGAAAAAGCCTTATAAGACAAATCCAGTATCTCTTCTGCAGCCGCGCAGATGGTCTTAAATTCCGCTGCGACTTCTTCGGTAAATACGATCTCTTTCTGCACCATCTCCTCCGCAGATCCCAGTATGTTCAGGGCATGATCGGCTATGCGCTCATAGTCTCCGATCAGTTTCATGTATTCCGTTGCCTTGCTCCCCTCTTCGTCTCCATGCTGAATCGCCGTAAACTTCAGCAGATAAGTCCCGATCACGTCCTCCAGATGGTCTGTCTCATTCTCCAGCGTACGGACATGCTCCGCCTTTTCAGCATCGTAGGACAAGACGCATCCGACGCTCTCCCTGAAAGCGCTGATCGATGACACCGCCATTTTATCAAGGACCTTCCTGCATTGATTCATTGCGAGCGCCGGACTCTCAAGCAGACGCTCGTCAAGCTCTATATCGGTCTCAGGAACCTTTGAATCCGGGACCAGGATACAGACAAGTTTTTCTATCAGATGGCTGAATGGAAAGATCAGCATCGTACTTGCAATACTTATCACTGAATGAAGAACGGCGATCCCGAGCAGGCCTGCAGACTGTGACAGCAGTACCGGTGCAAAAACAGCTTTGATCAGACAGAAGACCGTCAGCCATACCGCGCCTCCGATGACGTTAAAGCTCAGATGTACTAATGCTGCGCGCCTGGCATTGATATTCGTTCCCACAGCAGAAAGAATAGCCGTAATACAGGTGCCGATATGCTGTCCGATGAGGATCGGTACAGCCGCGCCGTAAGTCACCGCCCCGGTCGAAGCAAGTGCCTGTAAAATACCGACAGACGCCGAACTGGACTGGATGACCGCCGTCAGTAAGGCGCCGGCGATCACGCCGAGAACAGGGTTCGAAAAAAGCAGGAAAAGCTGTGTAAAACCGGGCATGTCCTGAAGTCCCGATACCGCGCCGGACATCGTCTGCATACCAAACATCAGGGTGGCAAAGCCAAGCAGGATCATGCCTGTGTCTTTGCGCCTGCTGTTCCTGGACATCATATAAAACACGATACCGATGAGTGCCAGAACAGGCGTAAAAGAAGATGGCTTTAACAGACTGATCAGAATATTATCACTTTCAATTCCTGTCAGGCTTAAGATCCAGGCCGTCACGGTAGTCCCGATATTCGCGCCCATGATCACATTGATCGACTGAGTGAGCGTCATCAGTCCGGAATTGACAAAACCAACGACCATTACCGTCGTAGCGGACGAACTCTGGATGATCGCAGTGATCACAAGCCCGGTCAGCAGTCCTGCGAACTTATTGGTCGTCAGCCTGTTAAGCAGCAGCTTCAGTCCGTTTCCGGCGCGGCGTTCCAGGGCCTGCCCCATCACATTCATGCCGAACAGAAAAAGGCACAGGCCGCCGATAAGATTCAATATATCAAATATATCCATTCTTTCATCCCCCAATCAGATTTCAAGTAAAGGATATCAATTTAACATCAAATCAATCATCATATTCGTGTAAAATTTTTGTAAAACGAAAAAAACAGGAGACAAAGCTCCTGTTTTATATCTGCTGCTGTATATTCGGCAGCGTTACGATGACCTCAGTCCCGCCGCCGGTCCGGCTTTTTATCTCTACCTTCCCTTTATGCATCATGACCGCATGTTTCACTATAGATAGGCCGAGCCCGGTGCCGCCGACTTCCTTGCTATGGCTTTTATCGACCCGGTAAAACCGCTCAAAAACGCGTTCTCTGCTGTCCTCCGGAATGCCGATCCCGGTATCTTTTACCTTCAGCTGTGTCTGACTTTTGTCCTGGGTCACAGAGACGGTCACGCTTCCCCCGGCATGGTTGTATTTTATGGCGTTATCGCAGAGATTGTAAACAATGCTGTACATCATCTGAGGAACGGCTTCCAGATTAGCGGTCGTCCCTTCAACATAAAATGAAATGTCCGACGCACAGGCCGTCGTCTCCAGACTGTCGACCGCATGCTCTGCGATCCGGTACAGATCACATACCTCCCATTCTTTTGGCGTGTCGCCGTTATCCAGCTTTGTCAGATTAATGATATCTTCCACCAGTCTGGTCATCCGCATCGACTCAGACCGTATCTTCCTTGCAAATGGCCTCACATCGCCTTCCTTTGCCATCCCGTTTTCAAGCAGTTCCGCATATCCAGAGATTGACTGGAGGGGTGTTTTCAGCTCATGAGAGACATTCGCCGTGAACTCCTGCCGGATCATCGCCGTCTGTTCGATCTTCTTTTGGTCCGCCCTCAGCTGCCTGTTCTGCGCTGAAATGTGACGCAAAAGCGGATCGATCTCCTTATAATTGTCTTTTCCGTAATAATGTTCCGGGTGCTGCAGATCGATCTCATTGATCGGCTGTACGATCTTATAGGCCAGGTGTGATGCAAGAACGCTCGAAAGAATAAGCGCTATGAGTATCACGATCAGGATCGGCTGGGCAAACCCGAAAAGGAGTGTCCAGACCGCTGCGTGCACGATGGAAAGGCGGAGGATCGTTCCATCCGGAAGCCGCTTCGCAGCATAAAGCTGTTTATCTGCAAGGGTGTCCGAATAACGTACTGCTTCTCCGAAGCCGGTCTCCATGGCCAGCTTTACTTCTTCTCTCTCAAGGTGGTTCTCCATATGATCAGAATCAGCTTCATTATCGTAGAGGACTTTCCCCTCAGCATCGATCCATGTGACCCTGTAATTGTCAGCCTTGAGATTTTTGAAGTATTCTTTACCTGACAGTGTGACTCCTTGTGCCGCCAGCTCCGTTTCATTGATGAGCTGACTTCTCTGCAAAGCAGAAAAGTAGCGGTAGGAAATACCCATGATAAAGACCAGGGAAGCCAGGAAAACAACAATAGCTGCAGTCCATATCGCGCTGAATATCTTACGCCCCATCCGGCACCTCCAGCTTATAACCGACACCGCGGACTGTCTTTATCAGATCTCCTGCTTCCTGAAGCTTTGTACGCAGGGTCCCCACATGAACATCCACCGTTCTGGTCTCCCCGATATAATCGATCCCCCAGATATCGGAGAGTATCACATCTCTTGTAAAGACCTGACCGGGATTTTCCATAAACAGCCGAAGAAGCTCATACTCTTTTAAAGTGAGTGAAACCAGCACACCTTTGACAGAAGCTGTATGTTTTCTCTCCTCCAGAAGGATCGGGCCGCACACCAGCATTGCCGGACGACTGTGACCGGTCCTTCTAAGCACCGCTTTGATATGGGAAACCATCTCCATCATGCCAAATGGCTTGGCCAGATAATCATCAGCGCCGGAATCAAGGCCGATCACCTTGTCATATTCACTGTCTTTGGCGGTCGCCATGATGACAGGGATCTCTTTTTTGACCGCATCCCAAAAACCGGTGCTGTTCTCAAAGCCTTCCGCTTCGAAACCGGATGCCCGTAATGTATACACCATCAGATCTCTGATGCCGTTTTCATCTTCCACACAGTAAATCATGATGAAAACCTCCTTCTGCTTTCATCAATTAGTATAAATGCTGATTGTAAACCCTGCAGCTGCAGAAATGTAAAATTGTTGTAAAATGCGGGAACGGGGCCGTTTTATATTCTGCACATATACTTATTTAAGAGGAAGACGAAGACAGGGAATAAGATATTTTCCATCCATGATCCCGGTTTCGTACACTGCACAGTTCTCTATGAATTTTGACCAGAAGCTGCCTTTTGACTCCGGCGTCAGATATTCAAGGATCCCCTTCATGGCTATGGCATGGGTCGAGATCAGCACGGTTTTGTTATCGATCTGATCTTTGATATCTTCAAGGAAGGCACCTGTCCGCTTAACAATATCCGGAAGAAGTTCCATGCCTTCCGGGGCCGGATTGTTTACAAAATCAGAGAAAAATGTGATGATCTCGGGTGCCGGATTCTTCAGATCCATGCCTTCATAGGGACCATAATCCATCTCGATCAGCCGGTCATCTATGATCATAGGGACATCTCCGGCCACGATCTTCCCAGTGTCTATGGCCCGTTTCAATGGGCTGCTGTATACCAGGTCAAATGTGATCCCCTCCGCTTTAAACCAGGCAGCTGCCTCTCTGGCCTGACTGACACCGGCTTCGTTCAGCAGATCATCACTTCTGCCCTGAAGGGCGTGTGCTTTATTCTTTTCTGTCTGTCCGTGACGAATAAAAAATACTCTGTTCATCATAATAAATCTTTCGAAGACAGGGGACGTACCTGTGTCTTTCCCGAAGACACAGGTACGTCCCCTGTCTTCAGTATTATGTAAGGGGCATCAGATGTTCCATAAAATACGGGAACTGTCTGCGCCACCATGGCCAGTCGTGGTTGACATCGAAGCCCCAGTAATCAAACCAGGCCGGAATGCCCTTTTCCTTACAGATCGCATCAAGTTCTCTGGTTCCGGGAAGCAGGCTGTCCTCCCAGGCCCCCTGCCCGATACAGATGATGATCCGGCTTTCGCGGTAAAGCTTCATCCAGGGATGATCTTCGGGCATGTTCCGGAGGAAATGACATGGGGAATTGGCATATACCAGGTCATCCATGTAATCGCCGAAGAAATAAGATGCATTGTATGTCCCTGACATCGTTACAACGGTATCGAAAAGATCCGGCCGTCTGAAGAAAAAGTTCCCCGCATGTACAGCGCCCATACTGCAGCCCGTTGTCATTGCTTTCCCGGCAGCGCCGGTGTCCGTCAGCTCCCTGAGTCTGGGCAGCAGTTCATCGGTAACATAGGCAAACCACCGTTCCTGATTCTCTGCCCGGCATCTTCCATCGCCGTCAGAATCTGACCAGCTTATCTGATCCAGCGAATCCGGACAAGCGATCGTCAGCATGCCACGCTCGATCCATTCTGAAACGCAGTCGACCATGCCGTTCTCGGCAAAGTCAAAAAACCGGCCGTCTTGTGGGGCAAAAGCCAGGCAAAGCTTGCCCCCGTTTCCGAATATTTTAAATTCCATGTCCCTTTCAAGAATATGACTGTATTCCTTATAATATCTTATATCCACTATTTCATCCCCTGTTATTTCATTTGATCACGATGCATTTCATCAAGGAAGCGGTGAGATCGTGCCGTCAGTCTTTTCGAGAATAAAGCGGTTGTATTCATGAAGCGCCTGCTCATCCGGTATTTTTGCCATGTACATCATATTGCCCATCACTCCCGCAAGGCTGTCAGGCATGCGCTCCATCATCACCATGTCTTTGCCGTATTTTTCTACGATCTCTTCATGGCTGTGCACATAGGTATGGGCATCCCGCCGCGCCGCATAGACACAGAAGCAGTTTTCGGTGCTCTCGGGAAGCAGCCTTTTCCCTGTAGTGACCATCTCGGCCCAGATCCTGTATACATCTGTCGAATGGGCATAGTTCATCATATCAGGCGTGTAACCGCCTGCAGGGCGCACGTTGACTTCAAGACCGATAAAATCCCCTTTCTTTCCGAGCCCCGCTTTATCCCTGTCAAGGCAGAAGAACTCCATATGGCAGAAACGGCGTGCAAGACCAAAGGCTCTGGCCGCAGCCCTGCCTCTCTCGCTAAGCTGAGCGGGGACCGTTTTCAGCGTATGATAATTAAAATCCCACTGATTGTGCAGAATATCTGCCACTGACGGCGGGAAAACATTGGCTGATTCGAAGAGGACCTCGCAGCTGTCATCCGTAATACAGTCATAGGAGTAGATATTCCCGGTGATGTATTCCTCACACACATATGGGACATCCGGCTTCTCATCAAAGAACCTGTCTACATCCGCCTCAGAATCCAGTTTCCAGGAGTCCTCCGCACCAACGCCCTTGTCCGGCTTTACAAAGAGCGGATAACCAGCCAGAACAGCAAAATCAAGCATTGCCTCCTTATCGGTAACATGGATCAGACGGGCAGTAGGGACACCCGCCTTCGCATAATACTGC
>JAEIGA010014387.1_pt1 | contig 12046 bp, 4 predicted proteins | sample 9270691 | NCBI WGS metagenome assembly JAEIGA01 (sample SAMN17057246, study PRJNA624740) | gut metagenome | biome: biome; isolation source: fecal sample | host: Bos grunniens | place: China: Xizang | collected 2019
CCTTCGCTTGGAGTGCCAAGGGCATAACATATATAGTTAGGTTCGGCATATTCCACTTCGGGCAGCTGCTTCAGCTCTTCTATAAGCTGGTAGTGGTTTTTGGGGCTTTTTTCGTCCAGCACTATAAGGTGCAATTGGCTCAAGTCTTTTTCCACCACGTCTTGTCCGCCATAGCTTTTGGCTTTTCGTGGTGCCTTGGGCATCACAAAGTTTGGCAACAGCTGCTCGATATTGCTTACCTTGTAGCCTTCCAGCACAGCATTGATACCTGCAGCTTTGCTGCTTGCCGAGGCAAAAGCCTTGTCGCCTTTGGCGCCCAGCTTAATATCGCTATAATCGTTAAACTTTACCAACACCTCGTTGGGCTTACAATTGTAGCGTGTGTGTTGGTCTAATTTTACAACTTCGTCGTCGTTGTTACGGTCTTGTCCCACGGCAGGCATTGCCAATATCAGCGACAATACCAAGGGAAGAAAATACAATTTTCTCATAAGAATTGTGTTTTTATTTATTATTAATATGTTAAATTCTGTGTAATTACCTGTATCATAATATGTATTGATATTTATAAGAAGTTCTATTCGCTAGCAAATATACGTATTTTTTCCAATACTAATAGTTAAATATAATTTTTTTTGCATTAGCATTCGATAGGCAGGAGTATAAAAAAGGTGTGGAGTTCATTCGCGTTCACGGATTACCTGAGAAATAAACCGCCTAATAGCTTGAGCACCCACACCAAGGTGTGAACACCAACAATAAGCTATTAGTTAGGTTTAGCCTACAAAGCAATCCATGAACCAAATTATTCAAAGAGTCAAAAAACAAGTTTCTCAGGCTTTTTCTCGAACGCGAATAATAGTTAATGCTTATATCTTTATATGTATGTAAAGTTATGTATTTATCTGTTTCGTATATTGTTATATTTGTTATTACCACATTGTTTATTAATTAAATAAGAGGAATTTTATTATTTATATCCCTCAGTTATAATTTGCAGATGTACATATATTTTTGGAAATAATGAGTGGTTTTAGCAAAAGAATTTTATCTATACATTTCAAAACTCCAATAGTTATGTTTCAAAACTATGCGGTTTGCAGGGTAAAACTCCCATACTTACGGGGCAAAACTATGGGAGTTAGGGGTCGAAAGTATGGCACTTACAAGTCGAAATCCTAAAGGTTACGGGTGCTAAGTGTGGGAGTGGCAATTGTTGGTTGGCGAGATATACATTATTTTATATATATGTAGGGGATATAAATCCACAGTGTAAAATTCGCCGTATGGAATTTGCCGCGTAAAATTACCGCGTGGTAGAGACGCGCCGCGGCACGTCTCTACATTGGGGGAGTATTGTCGGGTTGGGGTTGGAGACGCGCCACGGCACGTCTGTACATCGAAATTGGGTTGTCGGGCATTATATATATATGTAGGGGATACCACAAATCAGTGTTGGAAAATACTGGCAAATAATAATTTGCCAAAAGCATATACTTACTATATATACAAATTAAGGGGAATATACTACTCCCCTTAATCATATATCACATTATAACAATATTATCGAACTGCTACTTATTCATCAGCTCACGAGCGGTGGCTAATGCCGATTCGGTAACCTTGTCGGACGAAAGCATTTTGGCAATCTCCTCTACCCTATCGTTGCCCGTAAGTCTTATCATCTGCGATAGTGTGCGGTCGGCATCCACCTTTTTATACACCTTGAGGTGGCTGTCGGCCTTGGCAGCTATCTGTGGTAGATGGGTGATGGCAAACACCTGAGTGGTTGCCGACATACGTTGCATTATACTTCCAACCTTTCCCGATATTTCGCCCGACACACCTGTGTCTATCTCGTCGAATATAATGGTGGGCAATAGCGAGTTTGATGTTATCAACGATTTGATGGCTAGCATCACCCTTGATAGTTCACCACCCGATATCACCTTGCCTATCTCGCGTAGCTCGCCCCCTTTGTTGGCGTTGAACATAAACGATACCTCGTCGCAACCCGTAGGCATAAAACCTTCGACCGGTGATAGTTTCACCCTAAAGTCGGCATCTTTCATACCCAAATCGGACAGTATAGGCAATATTTGTTGTTGCAACATAGCGGCTGCTTCCTTACGCAAGGCAGTGAGTTGCTGTGCCAAATCACGTAGTTTCTTCTCCGAAAGAGATAGTGCTTGGCGTGCCTGCTCTATTCTGCCATCGAGCGACGACACCATTTGCAAACGCTCATCCAAACGGTTTTGTACTTCCAACAGCTCGGCTACGGTGTTCACTCCGTGTTTGCTTTGCAGGTGATAGATAGTGTCTAACCGTTGGTTTACCTCTTCTTGACGCTGTGGCGAATATTGTATTTCTGAATCTATCGACTCTATTTCCGAAAGAATGTCACGCAATTCTATAAGGCACGAATCGAATCTATTATATGCTTCGCCTATCGATGGGTGATAGTCAGCCACCTTGGATAACAATGATTTGCAAGACTGCAACCTCGATACTACCGCATCGTCGCTATCGTCGCAAGCCACTATCACTGCCATCAGGTTGCTCTTTATACTTTCGGCATTAGCCAACAAGTTTTGTTCCTGCTCCAATTGTTCCTGTTCATCTTCATTAAGCCTAGCTTGTTGCAATTCGTTGAAAAGGAACTGATAGTAATCAAGGTCGGCCTTGTCCTTACGCTCCTGCTCTTCGAGGTTATACAGTTCGGCTTTCAGTTTCTTATATATATTGTATTCCTGCTTATAGCTGCTAGTGCAATCGGCAGAGCCACACATAACATCGAGCAGCGACAACTGGAAATCGGAGTTCTTTAGTGTAAGTGTTTGATGTTGCGAATGTATATCTAATATGTAGGCACCTAATTCCTTCATAACCTGTAGCGATGCCGGAGTGTCGTTGACAAAAGCCCTCGATTTGCCCGAGGGTTGTATCTCTCTGCGTAGCAACAGAGTATTGTCGTAATCCAAATCGTTGTCATCGAATAATGACTTCAGGTCCAAATCCTTTATATCAAATGTAGCCTCTACCACACATTTTCTATCTTTTTCAAACAGCACCTGCACATCGGCCCTCTGCCCTAGTAGCAAGCCCAAAGCTCCAAGTATTATACTCTTACCCGAACCGGTTTCGCCCGTAATGGTGGTAAAGCCCTTGTCAAAATCGATATCCAACGATTTTATTAGTGCGTAATTTTCTATTGTAAGATGTTGTAACATAATTTCTAAATATCTATCTCTCCTTTACCGTAACGTACTACTTCCAAATTGCCGTTGCTACAATCCACCACTGTTGATGGCTCATCTTCGCCTATACCGCCATCTACTACCATATCCACACGGCGGTGAAATAATTCATGAATAAGCTCGGGGTTGGTTAGGTATTCGCTTTCCATGTCTTCGTTCTCCACCCTTACCGATGTGGCTATCATAGGGTGACCAAGCATTTCCAATATAGCATGGGCAATGGGGTTGTGAGGCACGCGCAAGCCAATAGTTTTGTTGGGATTTTGATATATACGAGGTATGTTGCCGTTGGCGTCCATTATAAAAGTGTATGGTCCCGGCAGGCAATTGCGCAGTAGCTGATAGCTGTCCTTGTCTAGCGGTTTGGTATATTCCGAAAGCTGACTTATATCATTACAAAGTAGCGAAAACTTGGCCTTACCTAGCGATGTACCCTTAAGCTGTGCCATCTTTTCCACAGACTTTTTATAGTTCATACTACATGCAAAAGCATAAAGAGTATCGGTAGGAATAACTATAACCCCACCGCTCTCCAAACATTTCACCACCTTAAGAATATCCTGATAGTTAGGATTCTCGTCATATATCTTCAGTATCATATATTATTTATTTTCTAATGCAAAGGTAAACAAATTTATTGTATTATTGTTACATCGCCCTTAAAAGTTCCTGCCTGATTATCTTCACACACAATATCGCATGTGTACATATACACACCCGATTGGCATTTCTTACCCTCGTAGCGTCCGTCCCAGCACTCGTTTATGTCGTAGGTCTCGAACACCTTTTCGCCCCAACGCGAAAATATGGCAATATGAAATTCGCGTATCCACTCGCCACGGAAACAAAGTTTGTCATTCACCCCATCGTCGTTTGGCGAAAAAGCATTAGGGATAACAAGGTTGGGTTGTCCACATATAAGGTTGATGCAATTAATCTTCACCGTATCGGTATATCGGCAATGGTTTTGATCCATAGCGTTCATATAATATATAGTAGTATCGTCGGGGGTTGCAATAGTGGTATAATGGTATGGTGTCTCTAACGATTCGGCCGGTTGCCAATTGTAGCTCACCCCCTCTATAGCAGTGGCATTAAGTCTAGTGCTCTGCCCACGGAATATAGTATATCTGTCGGCCCACACCTCCATGGTATCGAATGTGTGCACCTTCCATATATGTACAGTATCCGACACCTTACAGCCCTGCGAGTCGGTAGAGGTAACCGAATACACACCTTCGCACAAGCCGGTGGCAGTAGCACCCATTGCGCCATTGCTCCATTCGAATGTATAGGGTTCCATACCTCCATTTACTGTGATGGTGGCACTACCATCGCAAGCCGTCATATCGCACACCGGCGACACCGACTTGCTCAACTTCAGATTGGTAGTATGCTGTATAACCGTTGTATCGTATATAGTACATACACCATCGTAGGTTATCCGGGCTATATAAGTACCCTCGCACAAGTTGGTACGAGAGGGTGATGTGCTGTTGTTGTCCTGCCATAGGTATGAGCACTCACCTTCGTATGCCGACATATCTATGGTTATACTACCCATACACACATCATCGCAAGGAGTATGTACCACGTCCTTGCTTACCTGTGGTGGTTGGGGGTTAGTTACAGAGAAATTATAATTAGCCTCACAGCCATATGCATCGGTTACCAAAACATAATATTGACTTGGACAAAGCATAGCAACAGTATCACTACCCGACAGCTCGGCTCCGTCCGACAAATTGGTCCAAGTATATGTATATGGTGCCGTTCCATTAAATACTTCGGCAGTAGCAAAAGCATCGCAACTGTTGTGACACGATGGCTCCTTTATATCTACCGCCACCCTTATAAGTTCAAAATCGACATATATGCTATCCACAGCTGAGCAACCTTGTGCACTTACGATACGCAAATAGAAATAGTTTGCAGTATCGATATATATATATGCATCGGGAAGTTGGGTATTGGCATTGAGGGTATCGGTAAATCCCGAATTGGACGACCATTGATAAAATGCTATATCATCGACTCCGGTGATAGCGCTAAATAGCAGTGGATTGGCACACGACGACGAGTCGCACTCTATATCCAACTCCAGTTCGTGAAAACGAATATGCTGAATCATTGTATCGGTACACACCCCATTGTTGGCAAGCAGGGTAAGTGTGGTAGGCTGGCTAATGGTAATAAATGGATTGGCTACGGAATAGTCGCTCACACCGTGTCCTACCCATTGATAGGTATATCCTACCACAGGCTGTATGCCAATCTGTACCGGCAAGTTGGGACAGGTATATACAGTATCCAAAACATATGTGGTATCGCCCAATATTACAAGGTTCTTTTGCAAGGTATCGCCGGTAGAGCAGCCATTGGCCATATTGGCAACAAGAGTTACGGTGTATATACCCGGTGTGGTGTATATATGAGTAGGGTTCTGCTCGGCAGAGTATGTGCTATCGCCAAAATCCCAGTAAAACGATGTACCACGCCCCACATTTTCGAATGCTATCGTATCGGGAGCACAGCCCATAGATGGCGTTATGAAATCTGCCACCGGAAAATCGTCATGAATATTCAGTTTGAATATACCGTTGTTGCAGTTGGTACTACGGTTTACAGTATCCCAGCTGCCTGCTGTGGTTGGGAAATTCTGGGCGCCGCCACAGCTTGCACACACCGATTGGTATAATGTTCCCATTCTATCAAACCTGCTTGTTCCGCCATCAACATGGTCGCCTCCGGCATCGTTGGCCGAAAGGTGCAGCTCGCCAAAGAAGGTGGCATATTCCAAAGCCGAAGCATCGCCGGCCATAGACATTACATAAAAATCCTGCCCATCGGTAGCACTTTGTATTGCATTCAGCGATGTTTGCATACCGGCTGTACCATATGTGTTCCATGGTATGTTTTGCCCATTAATGCTGTAACCGCAAAAATCTCGTCCCCAACCGGCACAGTAAACCCTTCCACAAATATCCACCTCAAATGCTGTAGGGCTTATATTGGGCCGCGACCCACCTGTACCAAACACAGTGCTCCACACAAGGGTATCCAAATTGGGAGTAAACTTTGCCACCAGCTGCCCGCTACTAGGTGTATTATATAGTGCATTATATATCATTGTATTGCCTGCAGCACGCGTTTGGCCGAATATATGAATATCGTTGGTAGTGGATAGGCGTACAAAATATGCCTGGTCGTTACTATCGCTACCATAGAATGTTGAAGCCAACAGCTGGTTACCACTGTAGTTTATTTTTGCCACAAAGCAGTCGGCACCACCACCGGCAAAAGATGTCTGATAGCTACCTACGGTAGTGGGAAAGTTGGCCGAGTTGGTACCACCCGACACTACCAGGTTGTATTCGCTATCGGTATCGATAGAATAAACGGCATCGTCGCCACTGCCACCAATATAGCTACTCCATAGCAGATTGCTAAGATTATAATCCAACTTGAATACTATCCCATCTTGTCCACCGCCATACGAAGTTTGAACACCACCCGCTGTTAGCGGGAAGTTATATGAGAAAGTACACGACCCTACATATATGTTATTCAAGTCGTCGGTAATAATTTCACCTCTGGCGCCATCGCCATAGTTGCAGTACAGCGAATCGTTGCCATCGAAAATAATATTATAATTGCTATTGGAGAAATTATGTTTATAGTTCAACCCGTCGTTGCCGGCGCCCCCTATGTAGGTGGATGCTGCCAGCTGTGTACCTTCGGCACTAAGACGCGACACAAATATATCCGAACCATTGGGATATGATATATGTGCTTGAGTACCATTAATACCCAAATAGTTTATCACTGTACCACCGTTGAATGTATTGTCGTATGCACCCGGTGTGGTAGGGAAATTGTTGCTACCTGTGGTGCCCATTACCACCAGTTCGTTAAATTCATTAACATACATACTATGTGGCATATCGGCTTGGTTTCCGCCAAGATACGTTGCATATAATCGCTGACTGCCGTCGGCATTGAGCTTGAATATTCCCAAATCGGCATTACCGTTGAAGGTGGTGTCCATAGCTCCGAGGTGGCAGGGATAGCCTACCCCAAAAACCACCCCACTGCTATAGGTGTTACGGTTAAGATCGTAGGTAGCAGTGGTGCCCCAGTTGTCGGCAGCAGAGCCTGTGTAGGTCGAAAATATCAGCTGTGGGTCTATCACCAATGGTAGCTCGGTGTTATAATCTCCTACTCGAAAGGTTACCATACGGTTTTGGCGGTCCAACACATAATCACATTCCACCGCCACTTCCTTACCATCAACCATCTGGTAGGCATATGGCTTCAGCTCCATCACATCCGATATAGAGGTTTTTATAATCACGTTTCCATTACGTATTGCTAGGCCGTCAATGCCGTCGTATCTCATCTTTATACGTCGGGGCATACCTCCGGGGCGTACCACCATCTCGTATTTCAGTCCACGACTGTTGCCATACACATTCATATCTACATTGGGATATATGTCGGAATACGATATCCCGGCATACACCCCCACACGGCTGCTCCAGCGCGAAGGGTCGTTGCCAATGAAATAGTTTTCGTAATATTCCTCTTTGTCCTTGGCGGTGATATTTGTTCGCAATGTGTCGGCGTCCACCAGCACCACCCTATAGGCATGATAACGATAGGTTTTGTTTCGGTTTTTATCCACCTCGGGATTTTTTCCGGTAGGATTTTTTGGGTCGGAAAGAAACACAGTGTAACCATCGTTGTGGAAAAACACCGTATTGTTTGCCATCGCCACCTTGTAGCGCACATGCTGTTCCCATTGAGTTTTGTTTTCAACAAATCGTATTCGTTCCCCTACTCCTATTGTATCTCTTTCTTTATGAGCCATAACGCTACCCTCAAGCAGCATTCCCACAAGAAAAAAAACTATTATCTTTGCCCTATTATTCATATCTCATATCCTTTCATTTCCGATTGCAAAGATACGGAATATTTTTTATATGTACCACATCTGTTCCATTTTTTTTCATGCAAAGAATGTTACATCTATATCGGGAGGAAATTTTGCCTACATCACTAGAATATTTTATCTACATCGGGAGGAGTTTTGCACTACATCACGACATAAAAAAAACGAGAGAAACAAATTTGTTTCTCTCGTTGCCATTATTATATTCAGATATTTATATTAGTATCCAAATACATCTTCCAGTGTCAACTTTTGTACTTTACCGTATTTCTTTTCAAGGGCTTTGAAGTCCATATCGGCTTCCTTGCCAAGAATCATATAAGTCTTAGGAGTATTTTTGATATACTTCTTGTTGAAGTCTATAACATTCTGCATAGTCATACTTGGCAATTCTTCGAATAGCACCTTACGCATATCTTGCTTGTAACCCATCTTTTCGTTGTTGAGGTAGTTCCATATAATGCTCATCTTGGTTACACGGCTTGTGCGTATGTTGGATATAAGCGATTCTTTGGCCAATGTGAAGTTTTGTTCTGCCACCGGCATGTTGTTAAACAAATCGTTGAAAGCATCGTAAGCGTCGATAACCTTATCATTTTGAGTAGCTATATACGAAGTATTCATGCAATATCCGTCTTTCTTGCCGGGTAGCTGATAGCTGGCCCAAGCAGTATAGGCAAGGCTACGTTTTTCGCGCATTTCTTGGAATACTATAGCGTTCATACCGCCACCGAAGTAAGAGTTGTAAAGCGAACGAGTAGTGTATATATTGGGGTTGTACTTACCACTACGTGTTACTTGTTGCAAGTACGATTGCTTTGCATTATAATCTACAAAATATACTTTGTTTTCGCTAGTAGCCAACGGAGCAAACTCTTTATTCTTTGGTGTATTATTCAATTTCTTAGGAGTTTTGTGGTTGTTGGCTATTATGGTCTTCATGCTTTCCATTGTTTCGGGTCCGTAGTAAAGCACACGGTGTTTGTAGCCGAAAAGGTTTTTGATAGCATCCACAAGTTGTTGAGATTTGTAGGCCTTAAGGTCGCTTTCGCTAAGAATGTCTTTGGCAGGCGAGTTAGCTCCGTATGTACCGTAGCTTACAAGGTGGTTGAATACGTTCTTTTGGTTGGTTTTGCCTTCCACTCTCGATTTCAATATATCACCTACCATATTATTCAAAGCCTCATCGTTGGGTTGTACGTCGGAGAATATCTCTTCTACCAATGCCATTGCCTTTTCCATGTTTTCGCTTAGTCCGCTTATGCTTACCGATATGTTTTCGGCGCCAACGCTAAGGTTGAAGTTACAAGCCAGTTTGTAGAACTCTTGTTGTAGCTGTTCAGCAGTATGCTTGGAAGTATTTAGGTAATCCAATAGGCCGGAGGCAAGGTCTATGGTTTTGTCGGCACGGTAGCCAAAGTCGAAGTAATATACTAGGTTGAAAGTTTTGTTTTCAACGTTTTGGGTATATAGCATTTCGGTACCGTTTTGTAGTTTTACTTTGTTCAACTCCTTGTTATAGTCAACAAATACGGGTTCGATGTCGGCCACTTTGTTGGCTTTTATTTGTTTTAGGAATTCACTTTCGGCATCGCGTCCCACTTCGATAGGTGTGATAGGCGGTTTGGCCACCTTGGCCACTTCGGCAGGTGTACCTTGGCGTTTGTTTATTATCACATAATGTTGGTTGAAGTATTTGTTGGCAAAATCCACAAGGTCTTTCTTGGTTATTTTGCTGTAGGCATCCAGTTCGTTTACTACTTCTTCCCACGATTGGTTTTGCACAAAGGCGTAGCTCATCATGCTTACACGGCTTTGGTTGCTTTCGTATTGCTTCATCAGGCTTAGCTTGGCGTTGTTGATAGATGCTTCCAACAACCAATCGGGGAACTGACCTTTCTTTACCAGCTCTATTTGTTCAAGCAATAGCTGTTGAAGTTCTTCCAATGTTTGACCTTGCTTAGGACGGCCACCAAATAGGAAAGCAGTATAGTCGTTCAATGTATATGTACCGGCGTAAGCGCCAAGGCATTTTTGTTGTTGATTGAGGTTGATATCTATCAATCCGCACTTTCCGTTGTTAAGCACACTTTCCAACAGGCTGGCTTTGCGAGCCTCGTCGCTACCGTTGCCGGCATTGATACGGAAGGCTATACGTGTATTTTCGGCATCCAAGCCAACTACCTCTTTTACTATGTTTTGGGCAAGAGGCTTTTCGTATTCAAACTTAAATTCAGGCACAGGACTTGGCTTCATATTGCCAAAATATTTGTCTATAATCTTGATGGCTTGGTCGAGGTCGAAGTCGCCTGACATACATATAGCCATATTGTTAGGCACATAATATGTAGCCACAAAGTTGCGAACGTTGCGCATCGAAGGATTCTTCAAGTGTTCGCCTTCGCCAAGGGTGGTTTGAGTGCCGTATGGGTGATTGGGGAACAAAGCACTTAGCATAGCTTCGTTGGCTTTGCGGCCATCGTTGGTAAGGCTCATATTCTTTTCTTCGTATATAGTTTCCAGCTCGGTGTGGAACAAACGTAGCACTATGTTTTGGAAACGGTCGGCTTGAATCATAGCCCAGTTTTCCAATTGATTGTTAGGAATGTTTTCTACATACATTGTGTAGTCGTTGCTAGTAAAGGCGTTGGTACCGGTACTACCTATGGCTGTCATACTTTTGTCGTACTCGTTGGCAATAGCCAATTTAGAAGCCTCGTAGCTAAGCGAGTCTATCTTTTTGTAGATGGCGGCACGTGTAGCCTCGTCGTCAAATAGGCGGTAGGCTTCAAAAAGGTCTTCTATCTGTTGGATATACACCTTTTCCTTTTCCCAATCTTTGGTTCCAAGTTTTTCGGTACCTTTAAACATCATGTGTTCGAGGTAGTGAGCCAAACATGTAGTAGTGGCAGGGTCGTTTTTGCTAACGGCTTTTACGGCTATGTAGGTTTGAATACGCGGAGCATCCTTATATACGCTCATAAAAACTTTAAGTCCGTTGTCTAATGTATATTCACGAACTTGCATAGGGTCGCCCGGTACAGTTTTGTACTCGTACGTCTTTTGTGCAAACATAGCACTGAATCCCAATGCCACGAAAGCTACAAAACTAAATACTAATTTTACTCTTCTCATTAATTTGTGTATTAAATTGTTTTACTTATTTTATTCGTTTTTGTGCTATTAAAACACTTTGCAAAGATACAACTTTTTTGCAATATATACAAGTTATACTAAATTAGCAGTTATATACTAAATACTTGGTTTGATATTACCGGTTGTTTGCTGTAAGCAATATACATAACATAACACACCCCTACCCTACATATATACCCCCAACATATACGCCCCCAACGTAGAGACACACCGTGCACGTCTATACCATGCGACGAATTCCACACGGCGGATTCCATGCAACGGATTTTATTCACTACATATTCATATGTGTCAATATCACTATAGTCCCAACATATCACCGTACCCCCATGGCGGCATATGTACAATATGTATTATTTGCGTTGAGGGGGGTATCGTCGTCGCAACAGGGGGGTGTAAAAGTTGACACGGGAGGGTGTTGGCGTCACAACACCCGGGTGTGGGAGTAGCCACGAGAGGGTGTTGTTGTCCGGACGATAGGGTGTTGGCACGTCAACACCCGGGTCTTGGCCACATCAACACCCGGGTGTTGCGACGCAAAAAGGGGGGTGTTGTGACGCCAGCGGTATATTGTTGATTTTCAAGGGGTGTTTCTTGGGAGAACAACAGACAACGGACAATAATATATTCCCTACATATATAATATGTATATACCCTATGGTTTCATACCCGATGTAGAGAC
>JAEIGA010014388.1_pt1 | contig 12046 bp, 12 predicted proteins | sample 9270691 | NCBI WGS metagenome assembly JAEIGA01 (sample SAMN17057246, study PRJNA624740) | gut metagenome | biome: biome; isolation source: fecal sample | host: Bos grunniens | place: China: Xizang | collected 2019
GCTGATTGAGCAAAATGCGAATATGGCCCTGAAAACCGCCGACCTCGCCTGCGTCCTGGAAACCGGCACCATCACCCTCCGCGGCACCGGCGCCGAGCTCCTCACCAACGAAGCCGTCAAACGCGCCTACCTCGGCGAATAAAAAAAAGAAACCCGCTGGGAATCATGCGAATCGCATTCCTCGCCCCCCCCGCGGGTTTTTCTATGCCCTTAACAGGCTTCGATCTCCTTGATGTTGTACTCATTTCCTGTCACAAGATAGGTGCTGCCGCTTCCGCAGTGGGGACAGGTCTTTCCCTGCGGAACGGTGTCATAGGTCTCTCCGCAGTCCTGACAGTAGGTTATCGCATGCAGAGTCTCGATCTTAAGCTCTGTCTCGCTGAACAGCTCGCTCTTCTTTCGCGCATATTCCCAGAATTCCGTCAGAAACTCCGGCACAATCCCGCTGACCTCCCCGACCTCCAGGGTGATCGACCCAATCCTGGTCAATTTGTTTTCCACAGCCAGGTTTTCGACCGTTTTCATGACATAATAGATAGTCCCCAATTCGTGCATGACATTTCCTCTTCTGCTTTGTAAGCTGTGCTTCCGCACGGCATCTAAATCTCATCTTAACATAGCTGCCTCCGTTTGTCACGTATAAACACGAAAATCTATCTGTCCGCATTTGATGTCAGGACAATCGGGCTGAATTGTAAAAAAGTTTTGCCAACAACTCCAAATTGTGCTATGCTGTAAGCGGTAAAAAAGTACATTCAAAGGAGGAGAACTCGTAATGGCAAACGGCACAAAAGACGCGCTGGCTTCCGCACTGCGGCAGATGATGAAGGTAAAACCGATCGACAGGATCACCGTCAAGGATATCGTGGAAGTCTGCGGGGTGAACCGGCAGACCTTCTATTACCATTTTGACGATGTGGACGATCTGCTGGAATGGGTGTTTGAGGATGACGCCGAGCGCGTTCTCCCGAAGGAAGTGGTTTACACCCGCTGGCGGGAGGATGTCATGACCTTCATGGACTATCTTGAGTCGAACAGCGATTTTACGCTCAACGTTTACAATTCCAACAGCCGCCTCTACATGCTGCGCTATCTCAAGGCAAAGATGAAGGCCTGCATTGAGAGCTTTGCCGTCCTTGTTTCGGAAGGAAAGAATATCGAGCGCCAGGATTTTGAGTTTGTGACCGAATTCTATGCGGCCTGCTCCATCGGCTTTCTTTCCCAGTGGCTGGATGCGGGGATGCAGCTCCCGCGTGAAATGACGCGCGAGCGCATTCTAAAGGTAATGGACCAGAGCGTTGAAAATATCATCGCGCGCTTTGCCTTGCCGGCTGAACGGTGATTCTCGCGCCGAGGCAGTCCGGCAGACGGCCGGGCGGGCGGAAGGGCAGGCAGAGGAGTTTAAAGAAGGAGAAGGATGAAACCAGAAGACCGCGATTACGCGATGGAACGGCGGCTGCGGGCCCTGAACCCGGAGCTGCACCGGCGCTTTACCGATGCGGTGTTTGCGCTGCAATATAATCTGTCCCATTACAAGCTGATCTTTCCGGAGTACACGGACCACAGCAACCTGCACTCCATGACGGTGATCGACTTCTGCAACCGGCTCATCGGAACGCAGATTGACCGGCTGAACCCGGACGAGCTCTATGTTCTGCTGATGGGCTGCTACTTCCACGACACCGGCATGGGCATTACGCTGAAGGATTACCGGGACTTTTCCCGGCAGATTGATTTCCGGGATTATTTTGACACCCACAGCCGCGACGACCTGCCCGAGATCATCCGCAGCTTCCACAACGAGTTTTCCGGCCTCTTTATCCGCAAATATTCCGAGCTTTTCGAGCTCCCCTCCGAGGCGCACCTTTTCGCTGTCATTCAGCTTGCGCGCGGCCACCGGAAAACGGACCTGCTGGATGAGACGGCCTATCCCTCCGCCCTTCGGCTGCCGAACGGAAACACGGTCTGCCTTCCGTACCTGGCGGCACTGATCCGGCTCGCGGATGAGATTGATGTGGCGGCCGCCCGCAATCCGGCTCTGCTGTACGACATCGAAAGTCTGACAGACGCGGTCGAGATCATTGAGAACAAAAAGGTCAAGGCGGTGCGGGAGCTCCGGGTCACCGAGGACGAATTCGTTCTGCTGGTCGACCGCTCAGATGAAGAGATCCTCGGGCATCTCCGCAGCATGGCCGGCAAGATGCAGAAAACGCTGGATTTCTGTCGCACGGTTACGCTGACGCGCAGCCCCTATGTGATTACCCAGCAGCGTGTACGGCTGGAAGAGGCAGATTGAGCGGAGGATAGAGGAACATGGTTGCCGTGTTTCGAAAAATGATGGAAGACAACGCCATGCTCGCGCGCATGTTTTTTCGTCTGCTGCCGGTCCAGGTGGCGATTGTGGCCATGGGCTCGATCAACACGATCGTGGACGGCGTTGTCGCGGCCCGATTCATCGACCCCGCCACCGTGGGCGTCGTCGGTCTGTACTATACGATGGTGCGCATTCTCGAGGCTGCCGGTGCGGTAGTGCTGGGCGGCGTGTCCGTTCTGAGCGGGCGTTACCTTGGCAGCGGGAAAATCGACCGGACCCGGGGGATCTGCTCGCTGGGCATTGCGATATCCGGGCTGATCGGCGCCGCGCTAACCCTCGCCTGCCTCGCCTTTCCGGGGAAGATCGCCGGTCTCCTCGGCGCTGACGCCCGGCTGCATGAGCCGCTGAAAACCTACATCCTGGGCTATGCGGTCGGTCTGCTTCCGCAGCTGCTGGGTCAACAGATTGCCGCCAACATACAACTGGAACGGCAGGAAAAGCTGGGTCATCTTGCTGTTGCGGCGATGATTTCCGTCAACGTGCTGCTGGATATCCTCTTCGTCGTTGTCTGGAAGATGGGTGTCTGGGGCCTGGCCCTCGCGACCTCGCTCGCGAACTGGGCCTATTTCCTGACTGTGGCGCAGTATTATCTCCGGCCGAAGGCCCAACTCCGGCCCAGCCTCGGCCTGATCGACTGGCGTGAGACGGGCGAGCTGCTGAAGATCGGCTTCCCCAACGCACTGTTGGTTTTCTGCCTTGCAGCACGAAGCCTGGTCATCAATCGGATCATTCTTACTTATGCCGGCAGTGACGGCCTGAGCGCGCTGTCGTCTTTCAACATGGTCTGCGGGCTGATCCTGTCCGTTGCGATCGGCACGGGCGCGCTCATCCGCGTCCTGGCCAGCGTCTTCCTCGGCGAGGAGAACCGCGAGGGCATTCTCTCGCTGTTTCAGCTGCTGTTCACCTGCGTGATGGCCCTGATGATCCTGATCGCCGCGGTCGAGATTCTGCTGGCCCCGGTTCTCGCCGCCATCTTCTTCCCGGACACAGCTTCCGAAGTGTACCGTCTGTCACGGCAACTGTTTACCGTCTACGGCTTCGGCATTCCTATGACGCTGGTTTGTATGGCCTTTTCCAGCTACTTCCAGGCCGCCGGTTTCCGCAAGTTTGTGAACATCCTCTCCATCACGGACGGTTTTTTCAGCGTGATTATTCCCGCGATCCTCTTGGCCCCGCGGCTGGGCGCGCTGGGGGTCTGGCTGTCGTTCCCGCTGGGTCTGGTCATTACGCTTCTCGTTTCCATGGCCGGCCCCATTCTGCATTATAAGCGATGGCCCAAGAGTATGGAGGAATGGCTGATGCTGCCGGATGAATTCGGAACGGGGGACCATCTCGTCCTGCACCTGCGTCGGATGGAGGACCTGACCCGGACTGCCGAGACGGTACAGGATTTCTGCCACAGCCACGGTCTTACGGACAGGACGGGCGCACACGCCGGTCTCTGCCTCGAGGAGATGGCCGGGAATGTGATGCGCCACGGCTTTCGGGCTGACAGAAAGCAGCACGATATCGAGCTGAGGGTGGTCCCTCGCGTGGACGATGTCGTGCTCCGCATCAAGGACGACTGCCTTCCCTTCAATCCGAAGGAATGGTACAGCATGACGACCGTATCGAAGGACGATCCCTTCCGAAACGTCGGCATCCGTCTCGTCTACGCGGTCGCCAGGGAAGTGGAGTATCAGAATCTCCTGGGCCTGAACGTGTTGACGATACGTCTGTAAACGAAAGAACCGTCGGCATATGCCGGCGGTTCTTTCGTTTACCCGACGATCATCAGTCTGTCCTTGGAAGCCCTTGTGATCACCTCGCTGCCTTCCGGACGGAGAATCATGACATCCTCGATCCGCACGCCGAACCGTCCGGGCAGATAAATGCCGGGTTCTGCACTGACGACTGCGTTTTCCGGCATCAGGCGTTTTTCCCGTGGATTCAGATTCGGCTGCTCGTGAATATCGAGGCCGAGACTGTGGCCGAAGCCGTGCCCAAAACAGTCGCCCAATCCGGCCTCCTGAATGACAAGGCGGGCGGCCGCGTCGATCTCAAATCCCGGAATGCCTGACCTGGCCGCCCGAATCCCAGCGAGCTGAGCCTTCAGAACGATGGCATAGATATTCCGCATCTCCTCCGTCGCTGAACCGACTGCCACGGTGCGCGTCATGTCACTGCAGTATCCGCCTTTGAGGCTGCCGAAATCCATCGTCAGAAAATCACCCGGCTGCAGAATGCTGTCCCCGGGTACGCCGTGAGGCAGGCTTGTATTTTTCCCGGTGACAACGATCGGGTCGAAGGCGTTTCCCTCGCTGCCGAAACGAAGCATGCGGTATACGAGCTCCGCTGCGACTTCCTTTTCGCTCATGCCGGAATGAATGACCTTCAGGGTTTCCTCCAGCGCCTTCTCGCTGATGGCCTGTGCTTCTTTCATGAAGGCGATCTCTTCTTCGTCCTTGGATGCGCGAAGCTGTACCATCAGATCCCCAGCCGGCTTCAGCGCCCGGCCGAGCAGCGTCTCGAGCTTGAGAAAGGAGGCATGGGAGAGCTTTTGATCCTCTGCTGCCACCTTTTCCAGCTTCTCCTGGTCCAGCAGCTGCCTGAGCATCGGCTCTTTCGGATGCGCGTTGTCAAACTGCAGGACGGTGATGTCCGTTTCGACGGTGTTGGAGGCCGCCTCCGTATAGCGCGAGTCGGTCAGTAGCCAGGCTTTCTCCCTGGATACGAGGACATAGCCGTCCGTAAAGGGAAATCCGCATGCATAGCGCTGGTTCTTTTCGTCCGTGATAAGCAGGGCCTCAGACTCTGTCAGCTTTTCACGGATTTTTGTCAGATGATTCATATTCCTGTCTCCTCCGAAGTTGGCCGCGGGAAACTGACGACAAAGACAGATCCCTGCGGTTTGTTGCTTCCGACGTCGATGCTGCCGCCGCACTGCAGCACGGCGTCATGCACGATGCTCAGACCCAGCCCGCTGCCGCCGCTCTGGCGCGAGCGCGCCTTGTCAACCCGATAGAAACGGGTAAAGATGTTGAGACGGTCCTCCTCGGGAATGCCGATGCCGGTGTCGGCCACCGTCAGACGCACGGTCTTCTCATCCTGCGACAGGCGGATATCGACGCTGCCCCCGGGCACATTGTACTTGATGGCGTTCTCAGCCAGGTTGAAGACCACACGGCTCATATCATCGGCGTTGGCCATGATGACACAGCCGTCGTCCAGCTCAGCGTTCACTCTGATGCCGCGCTCTCCGGAAAGGGCCCGAAGACCGGGAAGCACGTCCAGCGTGATCTGCTTGAGGTCAACCGGCTCCGGTATGATCCGGATGCCGTCGTCCAGCCGGCTGAGATCTAACAGCTTTTCGGTTGTACGCTGCAGGCGGTCTGAGGCCGTCCGAATATCCGAGACGAATTCCCGCATGGTGCCCGGGTCCATCTGCTCGGTGTTCAGAATACTGTCGGACATCAGACGGATGGAGGCCAGCGGCGTTTTCAGCTCATGCGAGGCGTCCGACACAAAACGCCTGCGCTGGTTCTCATTCTCCTCCAGACGCTCGGTGAGGGCGTTGAACTCGCGTTCGAGCTCACTGATCTCGTCATTGCCTGTGATCTCGTGCCTGTAGGTATAGTCACCCCCGGCGACCGTGTGCATGCTGCGGGCCAGGCTGTAAAAGCGCCTAAGAACGATCCACGAGAACGCCGCCGCCATCAGCAGAGCGGCAAGGCCGATGGAAAGGGAAAGAATGACAATGCGGTTCTGAATGGAAAGAATGATGTCGGCCCGTTCGGTGTCAACCTCAGACAGACTCACCGCGCCGATCATCGCGCTGCGACTGCCGATGGGTACGGCGATGCTGCTCGAAAAGGCCGCATCAGCAAAAACAGAACGGAACACGCTTTTCCCTGTGAGCGCGGCTTTCAGATCCTCCAGATCCGGAGCATCCTGCCCATCGTCGAAGACGACGTTGCCGCGCTCATCGACGACGACAATCCGATCAAAGCCGGAGAGGTCCAGAAATCGCAGCACGTCGTTGACACCGTTCTGACTGAGCCGGTCCAGTGAGCCGAGGGCTGAGGAGACGACCGTAATCTGAGACGACATCGAGCTCTGCTTCTCCTGGAACACAGTATCCCGGGATGAGGTGATCGGATAGGTGTTCAGCAGCAGCAGCAGAGCTGCCAGGATCGCCAGAACAAAGAGAATAAACTTGAATCGGATGGAATGGGTGATGGTCATTTTTCTGTTGTGAAGTAGTAGCCTACGCCCCACTTGGTCAGGATCAGCTCGGGCGAGGCTGGGTCTCTCTCGAGCTTCTCACGCAGGCGACGGATATGGACATCCACCGTCCGGCTGTCCCCGAGATAATCATAGCCCCAGACCAGATCGAGCAGCTTCTCGCGGCTGTAAACCTTGCCGGGGTTCTTCATCAGAAAGAGGATGAGATCGAACTCCTTCATTGTCAGCTCGACTTCCTTCCCGTCCTTGAAAGCGCTGCGCTGCGCTTCATCCAGGGTGATCTGCGCGTGTGAAACCAGATGTGTTTCCCGGCCTCCGGAGGCGGCCGTACTTAGCCCAGCCCTGCGCAGAAGGGCCCGAACCCTTGCCTTCAGCTCGAGCACGTCGAAGGGCTTGGTGATATAGTCGTCCGCACCGGACTCGAATCCGAGCAGAAGGTCATGCCGCTCACTCCTCGCCGTCAACATGATGACAGGCACGGTGGAAAAGCTGCGGATCTCCTGACAGGCCTCCAGGCCGTCTTTGCCCGGCATCATCAGATCCAGTATGATCAGGTCGTAATTGTTCTTCTTTGCCAGACTGACGGCTTCTTCACCGTCAAAGCCGCAATCAACCATATAGCCTTCATTTTCCAGGTTGAACTTGATGCCCTTGACAAGCGCACGCTCGTCATCAACCACCAGGATCCTCATCGATGCCTCCTATCACAAGCTCGTCCTTGATTGACTGAAAAGTCTTCTCTCCGATTCCGGGAACCTGAAGCAGGTCCTCCATCTGCCGAAAAGGACCGTTTTCCTCCCGCCAGGTGACGATTGCCTCGCTGAGAACCGGGCCGACTCCCGGAATCTGCTGCAGCTGCCGGGCATCTGCGCGATTCAGGTCAATGCGCATATCCTCGGCCTCCCAGACCTGCCCGGGACGAAATACAATCCCCCCGGAAGCACGGGGAAGGGACAGCGGCAGATAAATGAGAAATGCGCAGGCGAGCAGCAGACTCAGCAGCAAAGCTGCACTTTTTTTCATGACCGGTACCTCCGGAGGCAAAAAACCTTGCAATTCCCGCCGCTAAACTATATAATATTCTGTACATGTCTTCTTGCAGGAATACGATATATATAGATTACTATACCACATTCCGGACGGAAACGGGAGTGTAAAATGAAAAAAAAGATCTTTCTGCCCTTTATCCTGCTTGTCTCGATGTTCATTTGTTCAGCAGCGCCTGCGGCTTATGCAGCTCCTGCGCCGGAGCTGAACGGCAAGAACATTGTCCTTGCCGACCTCAACACAGGCCGGATCATCTACTCCAAGGACAAGGATGCCGTCGTGGCGCCTGCCAGTCTGACCAAGATCATGACAGTTCTTCTGGCTGTTGAATCGATTGACAGGGGAGAGCACAGTCTGGAAGAGATGGTCACCGCCGGAGCCGACTGCCGTACGGGCCTGGATGAAGAGAGCAGCAGCGCCGAAATCCAGCCCGGGGAACAGATGACCTTCCGTGATCTGCTCTACTGCTCGATGATCCAGTCTGCCAGTGACGCCTGCAACGTGCTTGCCTCACTGATCGGCGGCAGCATCAACGGTTTCGTGGACAAAATGAACGAGCGTGCGGCGGAGCTCGGATGCGAGGTCACTCATTTTGAGGACCCGAACGGCCTATCCAACAACAACCAGACCACCGCCTACGAGATGTTTCTGATTACACAGGAGGCCATTTCGCACGATTATTTCATGGTCGTGTGCAACATTGCCGACGTGACCATCCCCGCAACCAATATGCATGACGAGCGCGAATACCACAACTCCAATTCTCTCATAAGTCCGCAGTCGGTATACGGCGGCAACCGTTACCTCTACACGGGTGCCGCCGGCGTCAAGACCGGCTATACCCGGGCGGCAGGCTACTGTCTGATCTCTACGGCCGAAAGGGAAGGCCTGCATTTCCTTGCGGTTGTCATGGGCTGTGACGGCTGGCTGAACGCGCATATCGAGGATTATCTCAACTTTGAGGATACCATCAAGCTCTACGACTGGGGCTTTACCGATTTTTCGTACCGCAATGTCGTGGATACGCAGACCCCGGTCTATGAACTGGATGTGGAGCTTGCCGAGAACGACGCCAAGGCGGTTCTGTACCCGACGGAGAGAATCCGGCTTCTTCTCCCGCGGGATACGTCCGATGATGACATCAAGCTTGACTATACGATTTACAATACTGAATTGCGTGCGCCGGTGAAAGCCGGCGAGGTTCTCGGCGAAGCGGTGGTCAGCGTGAACGGAGAGGTCTACGGTACCGTCAGCCTTGTTACCCGGGAGGCGGTGGACCTGGCCCGGTCCCAGTATATGAAGCAGCAGCTGAAGACCTTCTTCACAAACCGCTGGGTGATTGGCATCATCACGGTCGTCGTGCTACTCGCGGCGCTCTATATCACACTGCGTATTCGCTACCGCAAGGCGCGGGATAAGTATATGGAGGAACGCCGCCAGGCAGAAATCCGCCGCAGAAAGCGCCAGAAGGAACTGGAGGAAAAACGCCGTGAGGGCTGGGACTTGTAAGAAGCATTAAATCGTGATATAATTCCTCATTTGTAAAAAGGAATCTCTTCTTTGAAGAAACTATGGAGGCAAGTATGACACAGATTGATATTTTTTCCGGTTTTCTCGGGGCAGGGAAAACGACCCTGATCCGCAAGTTGATCCAGGAGGCCTATCAGGGCGAAAAGCTGGTTCTGATTGAAAACGAGTTCGGCGATATTGCCATCGACGGCGGTTTTCTGCAGGATGCGGGCGTTCAGATTACCGAGATGAATTCCGGCTGCATCTGCTGCACGCTGGTGGGTGACTTTACCAAGGCTCTGAAGAAGGTCATTGACGAGTATGCACCTGACCGCATCCTGATCGAGCCTTCCGGCGTCGGCAAGCTCTCGGATGTGGCCGCGGCGGTTGCGCGCGTCGATGAGGCAAAGGTCGGCTCCAAGGTGACCGTTGTGGATGCGGGCAAGGCCAAAATGTATGCACGTAACTTCGGCGAGTTCTTTGAAGATCAGGTTCGCTCGGCTGACCTGATTGTTTTGAGCAGGACCGATACGACGGGCGAGAAAAAGCTCCTCGAAGCGGTTGAGCTTCTGAAGGCTATGAATCCCGAGGCCGGTCTGATTACCACGTCATGGAGCGAACTGAACGGACAGCAGATTCGTGAGGCCATGCAGGAAAACGGGCTGCGTGCCGAAATGGAGGCACTTCAGGAGGAGCATGAGCATCATCACCATCATGACCATGATGACGACGATGATCACGAATGCTGCCACCATCATCATGACCATGACGACGATGATGACCATGAGCACCACCACCATCATGACCATGACGACGATGATGACCACGAGCATCACCATCATCATGACGACCATGACCATCATCACCATCACGCGGATGAGATCTTCGGAAGCTGGGGCACCGAAACGGCACGCCGCTTTACCGAGGACGAGCTGCGTGGCATCCTGAATGCGCTGGCCGATGAAGATCATTTCGGCGGCGTTCTGCGCGCCAAGGGCATCGTCGCCGGTGCGGACGGCGATTGGATCTATTTTGACTATGTCCCCGGCGAGATTGACATCCGCCGCGGCAGTCCTGCCGTCACCGGCCGCCTCTGCGTGATCGGCGCACATATCAAAGAAAATGCTCTGAAGGAGCTGTTCAACCTTGGCTGACACACAGAATATGCCGGTCTACCTGTTTACCGGCTTTTTGGAGGCGGGGAAGACCCGCTTCATACAGGAAACCCTCGAGGACAAACGCTTCTGCAAGGGGGAGAAGACAGTGCTTCTCCTCTGCGAGGAGGGCGAGGAAGAGTACGAACCGGAAGAATTCGCCTCAAAGACCGTTGCCATCCGCACGATCAGTGACCCGTCAGAGCTGACATCGGAAAACCTGCTGCGCATGGCCCGTGAAACCGGGGCAGAACGCGTGGTCGTCGAGTATAACGGCATGTGGCTGTTGGACCTGCTCTATTCGGCGCTGCCGGAGGGCTGGATGGTGTATCAGGAGTTTTTCTTTGCCGATGCCAATACCTTCCTTCTCTATAATGAAAACATGCGCCAGCTCGTCTATGACAAGCTGAAAAGCTGCGAACTGGCCGTCTTCAACCGCTTTACCCCCGACATGGACAAGATGGCCTTCCACCGCATCGTCCGCGGCGCCTCCCGTCGCTGCGATATCGCCTACGAGGCCCCCGACGGGAAGGTCGAATACGACGATATCGTCGATCCGCTGCCCTTCGATCTGGATGCCCCGGTGGTCGAGATCGGCGACGACGACTATGCCGTCTGGTATCGCGACCTTTCGGAAGAGCCGAAGAAATATGAAGGCAAAACCGTCCGTTTTCGCTGCCTTGCCCTGCGGCGCGACAAGCTGCCGGCCGAGACCTTTGTTGTTGGCCGCCATGTGATGACCTGCTGCGTCGAGGATATCCAGTTTGCCGGCCTGGTCTGCCAGTGGAAGGAGGCCGCCTCTGTCACCGACAGCAGCTGGATGCTCCTGACGGCACGTATTCACTTCAAATTCAACCGTGCCTATGGAAAACGGGGCCCGGTGCTGACCCTGCTGTCCATGGAGGCCGCGGAAGCACCCGAACAGGCGGTTGCCACCTTCTATTGACCGGCTGCGATGAAATACCGCCTGCTGGTCTTTGACCACGACGATACCGCCGTCAACAGCACCGCGACGATTCACCACCCCTGCTTCGTCCGCTTTTTGGAGGAGTTCTATCCGGGACGAAGCTGCAGCCTGGAGGAATACTTCCTGAAAAACTTCTCTCCCGGCTTTCTGCCGATGTGCCGCGAGGAATACGGCATGGATGATGAAACGCTGGAGAGGGAAGCGGCCTACTGGCGCGAGTATGTTTCCACGCGCGTTCCGAAGGCCTATCCCGGCATTCGCGAACTGATGCAGCGCCACCGCCGGGAAGGTGGCATGCTGGCTGTCATCTCACACTCGTACGGCGACAGCATTCTGCGCGACTACCGGCTGAACGACCTGCCGGAACCGGACCTGGTCTTCGGCTGGGAGATGCCTCCGGAGAAGAGAAAACCCTCACCCTGGCCTCTGCAGGAGGTTCTTCGTCAAAGCGGCCTTCCGCCGGAGCAGGTGCTTGTCATCGACGACCTGAAACCCGGCTATGATATGGCAAGAACATGCGGGGTGCCCTTCGCCGCGGCAGGCTGGGCCAACGACATTCCGGAGATCGAGGCCTTTATGAGACGCTTCTCCGGTCTCTATTTCAAGACGGTATCCGCGCTGGCGGAATACCTTTTCGATGAGGAGGTTTCCTTATGACGCCGATCCTGTATATCGTCATTCCCTGCTACAACGAGGAGAAAGTCCTGCCGATTACGGCGCCATTGTTTCTGAAGAAGCTTCAGGATCTCTGCGCAGCGGGCAAGATCAGCA
>JAEIGA010014389.1_pt1 | contig 12046 bp, 10 predicted proteins | sample 9270691 | NCBI WGS metagenome assembly JAEIGA01 (sample SAMN17057246, study PRJNA624740) | gut metagenome | biome: biome; isolation source: fecal sample | host: Bos grunniens | place: China: Xizang | collected 2019
AAGTTCAAATTCGTACTTGGGATATGCACAGAACAGCTGAATTTGGTATTGCTGCACACTGGGCATATAAAGAATCAAGTAATAAAGGAACTAAAAAAGCTGTAGTTGTAACAGATGATAAATTAGCTTGGCTTAGAGAATCATTAGAATGGCAAAAAAATACTGAAAATCCAGATGAATTTTTAAATACTTTAAAAACAGAATTATTTGAAGATGAAGTATATATTTTCACACCAAAAGGAATGATAAAAGTTCTTCCAAAAGGTGCTACACCAATAGATTTTGCATATAGTGTCCATGAGCAAATAGGACATAAAATGATTGGTTGTAAAATAAATACAAAAATGATGCCTATTATAACACCACTTAGAAATGGTGATGTTGTAGAAATATTAACATCTGACCAATCAAAAGGACCAAGTCGTGATTGGCTTAAATTTATAAAAAGTTCTTCTGCTAAAACAAGAATTAATCAATGGTTTAAAAGAGCTGAAAGAGCAGAAAACATTGAAAAAGGAAAAGATGCTATTGAAAGAGAAGTTAAAAAGCTTGGTATTAAATATTCTGATATAGTAAAACCAGAATGGCTTCAACTTGCAATGGATAGATATAAATTCCCAACAGTAGAAGATTTATATGCAAGTATTGGTTTTGGTGGAATTTCTGTAAATAAGCTAATGGCAAGATTATTAGATGAATATAGAAAAGAACATGAAGAAGAAGATTTTGAAGAAAAAATTGAAGAACTTGCTAAAGCAAAACCAGTTAGAAACAAACCTTCTAAAACAGGTGTTGTTGTAAAAGGAATAGATAATTGTTTAGTAAAACTTTCAAAATGTTGTAATCCACTTCCAGGAGATGAAATAGTAGGATATATTACAAAAGGAAGAGGAGTTTCTGTCCATCGTAAAGATTGTGTAAATGTTAATGATTTATTTAATGAAGAAAATAGAATGATAGATGTTTACTGGTTTGATGATGTAAATGGCTCATATAAAGTAGAAGTTGAAATATTAGCAAATGATAGAAATGGACTTTTAAGAGATGTTATAAAACAAATAGAAAATTACAATAAAATTAAACTTATGGGTGTAAACACAAGAACTACTAAAGAAAGTATTGCTATAATGAATATTTCTTTAGAAGTTGAAAATATTGAAATACTTACAAAACTTATTAATGCTTTCAGAAATATAGAAAGTGTATATGAAGTTCATAGAAAAAGAGGATAAAAAAGAAAGAGAGAAATTATACAAATGATATTAAAAAGATTACAAGTAAAAACACCACAAGTAGGATTACTTACAAATTCATATATTATATGTGATGAAGAAACCAAAGAAGCTATGGTTATAGATCCAGGTGGAGAACCTGAAAGAATAGCAGAAGTGTTAGATATATTAGGTGCTAACTTAAAATATATTTTTATAACGCATTGTCATGCTGATCATATTGGTGCGATAGCAGAACTTAAAAATTTAAAAGGTGGAAAAATTTTAATAAGTAGACCTGACGCTGAAGGTTTGTACAATGAAGAAATAAATTTAGCATACATTATAAATATGGAAAAACCGGAATTAGAAGCAGATTCTAGAGTTGATGATGAAGATTTAATTCATGTTGGTAATATAGAATTTAAAGTAATTGCAACTCCTGGTCATACAAAAGGTGGATTATGTTTGTATTCTGAAAAAGAAAAGCTAGTTTTTACGGGTGATACATTATTTTCAGGAACTTGGGGAAGAACTGATCTTCCAACAGGAAGTTTTGTTGAGATAATAACATCAATAACAGAAAAATTAATGACATTGCCAGATCATACGATTGTTTATCCTGGGCATGGAAAAATAACAATGATTCAAGATGAGAAAAACATATATTTAGAATTAAGAGAAAAAGATTTTTAAGAAACAGAGGATAATGTGATATGAAAGATGAATTAGAAGTAGAAGATACTTTAGATTATGATGAAGTAGAAAATATAGTAAATGCTATGTTGGCTGATGTAGATGTTGTTGCTGCTTTAAGAAAGTTGAAAATAAACCATAAAGATGCTATTGCAGATATGAGAAATAATTTGGATGAAAATGGATTATTACAAGGTGATGAAGAAACATTAAGAGAAGCTTGTACAAGATATATTCAAACATATATATTAGATGCTGTAAATGAAAAATATATTCAAGATGTGTTTGAACCTGTAGATTCAGCAGAAGATATAACAATTGATGAAGATGAAAGAAATGCGTTTTTAGGAAAATATGAACATTATTTAGAAGACGGAGAATATAACAATTTAAAAAAATTAATATTGCAAGATCCTAAATCAATAGCGTTTTTATTGGAAGAACCAACATTTGAAAGTTTAACTCCAGAAGAGCAAGCTGAATTAAGAAAATATATTTTATCCAGAATGAAAGTTTTTAATGAAGCATTAAAAAATGTTGCAATAGACAAAAATGCGTATGAAGGACAAGTTCTTGAAGAAAATGAAAATGAAATTGAGATAAGTGAGCCAACAAAAAGTGATAATTTTGTAGAATTTGAAACTGGTGAAAAATTTAACGAATCGGAAGAGACAGAAGAAATTTCTGAACTACCAAAAGAAGAACAAAAAGATAAAGAAGTAACAAAAGAAGATGATGATGATGAAAGAACTGACGAACCAGAATTAAAAGATATGCAAAATTCAGAGGAATATAGCATGTCTGAAGAAGAGATGGCAAGACATTACAGTTTGTATAAAGTAAATGAAGCGTATCTTGAAATGCATCCGGATTTAAGAGAAGCGACTTTTGTAGAAGCAAAACCAGGAATCGATTTAGAAAAATTTGCTAAAACTATATTAGCACTTCAAAAACAGTCGGAAACAAAAATAATAGCTGTTTTTAACCAAATATCGATAGATGTTTCTGAATGTAATGATATTGGAGAAATAATAGAAACATTTAATGAAAATAGAGAAAAAGAAAATGAAAATGCTAAAGCTGGTGTTATAAGAGAAAAAGGTGAATTTTTAAACGAAGGATTATACTATTCTCAATTTTATAGAAGCCCTTCAAATGAACACTCTTTAATAGAACAATTCAGGCGTGATTCACATTACCATAAGGATTTTGATGAACATGGTTTTCATCACGTTTTGCAAATGAAAGAAAATTGCCCAGATATTAGTAAATTTTTAGAAGCAGCAATGTACTATACTCAAGACACTACAGGAAATACTTATATAGAAATAAATGGAGTTATACTATGTGCTAATGAATTTAAATCTCAAGAAGAATTAGCACAAAAAGTAGATGAAATAAATAAAGTTCAAAGATATAATAGTGAAATTGAAAAACATCCTGAAAAATATCCAGGAAAAGAGAAAAAAGATATATTTATACATAGTAAATCGTATTATCAATCTTTAGTTGTAGTGGATAAAAAAGCAACTGATGCTCAAATAGAAGTTACAGGAAATTCTAAAGTAAAAGTTTTAAGGGCCAACCATGATATAAATTTAAATGAATTTTCTGAAGCGGCTAGATATTTCGGAGCTAGAAATCCTGATATTTATATGGAAACTTCTAGTGGTGAAATATTTAGGCCATCTGAGTATACCACTATTGATGCTCAAGAAAATGCAAGAAAAGAGAGTTTAACTACTAATCCGAGAATTGATAGATCGACTATTAAACAATATATGGATAGAACAGACTTCTCCGAAGAGCAACTTGAAAGATGGCAATTACAACCACAAGCAACGATTGAAGGCTTATATGAACATCCAGAAGATGGGATTTTACAACACTTAAAATTAAACATAGGAGTACCAATTTCAAAAGAAGATATTATTGCGGATATAATAGATTTCAAAAGTAAAGGATACGATATAGGATTTGAATGTGTAGGTGGATTTATTGATACAAGAATGAGTAAAACTCCAGAAGAAATAAAAGCTTTGGTAGAAGATACATTTATGAAAGGACAACAAAAAACAGCGCGTGAAGAAGGTACTAGAAGATTAGAAGAAGTATTCTCTGAACCAAATATTGGGACAGATACAGCAGAGATAGATGCAGTTTTAAAAGCTTTATTAGAACCAACGATTTCGGAATTAAAAAATGTGTCAGAATCTATGCAGACACATGAACGTATGAGAGAAGGAATATTACCAGAACAAACACAAAATGAAAACTCAGAACTTGAACAAGATGAAGAATATGAATCTCACATTCCATCTTTTCCAACAGAGAGGGATTAGATAAACCAAAGAAGAGGTAGTTATAATGATTAAAGATTTAAGTAAAAATTATAGAGAAGTTAATATAATATTAAATATTATGGGAGATGTATATAAAAATAAACTTCCGAAAAAAATCAAAGAACTTTTTAATGAATTTGAAGATAAAAATTATTCACCCACTATAACCAAACAAGACTTCTTAGATGGAAAATATCTTGATGATACTAAAGTTATATTATCCATTTTAAATATTAATTATTGGATGGCTCCAGAAGAAAAAAATGAATATATGGAAAATTTAAGAAGATTAGATGAAGAATATAATGAAAAACATAAATTGGTATTACAAGAAATATTTCCAGATAAAGATAGATTTAAAAATCTAGCGCCAATAGAAACGGATAGTGGTATAGCTGAAAATAAAAAATCTAATATATTACAAACAATATTAGACAAAATAAAAAATATATTAAAAAAATAAAGGAGAAATAAAATGATACAAAAACCAAAAGGAACAAAAGACTTATTGCCAGAAGAAAGTTATAAATGGCAAGATGCAGAAGCAAAAGTGAAAAAAGTATTAGAGAGTTATAATTTTAAAGAAATAAGAGTTCCTGTTTTTGAACATACAGAACTTTTCCAAAGAGGTGTTGGAGAAACAACTGATGTTGTTCAAAAAGAAATGTATACATTTGATGATAAAGGTGGAAGAAGCATAACTCTTCGTCCAGAAGGAACAGCAGGTGTTGTACGTGCATACCTAGAAAATGGTATGGGAAGTATGCCAAGTCCAGTAAAGCTTTGGTATAATATGGGAATGTATAGATATGAAAATGTTCAAAAAGGAAGATTGAGAGAATTCCACCAAATTGGTGCAGAGTTGATTGGCTCTGGAAGTTATTTGGCTGATGTTGATGTTATATTAATGGCTAATAATATATTTAAATCTTTAAATATTCCTGGTATAAAATTAACAATAAATAGCATAGGATGTCCAAAATGTAGAACTGAATATCAAAGAATATTAAAAGAATTTATTGGAGAAAATTTAAAAGATTATTGTGATACATGTAAAACTAGATTTGAAAAAAATCCTTTAAGAATTTTAGATTGCAAAGAAAAAAGATGTAAAGAATTTAATCAAGGCGCTCCAATGATGATTGATTATTTATGTGATGAATGTAAAGAACATTTTGAAAATGTAAAATCAATGCTTGATTCTTTGAATGTAAAATATGAAATTGATAGTACTATAGTAAGAGGATTAGACTATTATACAAAAACAGTATTCGAATTTGTGGATGAAAAATCAGGACTTACAGTTCTTGGTGGTGGAAGATATGATGGTTTAGTAGAAGAATTTGGAGGGCAACCAACTCCAGCCGTTGGTTTTGCAACAGGTGTTGAAAGATTAATGGAAATGTATAAAGAATACAATTCGGATTTAGGAGAAAAAGTTCCAGAATTATACATTCTTTCTATGGGATTTGAGGAAAATAAAAAAGCTTTAGAAATATCAGAAAATTTAAGAATGGCAGGAGTGACTGTAGAAAAAGATATTTTAGAAAGAAGTTTTAAATCTCAAATGAAATATGCAGACAGAATTAAGGCGAAAAACCTTTTAGTAATTGGTGAAAATGAATTAGCAGAAGGAAAAGCAAAAATCAAAAATATGGAAACAGGAGAAGAAAGAGAAGTTGCTTTAAATTCAAATTCTATACTTGAAATAATTAAATAATTGTAATTGATTAGTAAAAAGAAAGTGGCGTTAAATCTACTTTCTTTTTGTTTTGAAATAAAATCATAAAAAAATACTCATTTAATACAATGAAGTATAAGAGAGGTTTTTTATGATTAATTTAGCAGTTATTAATTTAAAAGAATTTATTAGAGGAATATTTAAAATTTTTGTGGGGATAATAATATTTATTATTATTGTTAAGATGTTAGGAAATATTGAAAATGAAAATTATACCAAAATAGATAATTTGAAAAAATCTCCATTTTTTACAACCTCAAAAATAATAAATAATACAATATTGATTACTAAATATTATGATAAAGAAAATATAAAAAAAGAAAGTGGCATAAAGAAAATTCTTTCTTCAGAACTTGCTATTTTAGGAACGGAAGAAAGTTTGATGGAAAAAGAAAATCAAGAAGAATTTTTAGAAAAAAACGAGGAAGGAGATATTATTTTAAAAGAAGAAAACGAGAACGATAAAAAAATTGAATATGACACGAAAGAAACTGATGTTCAAAATGAACTACAGCTAGTTCCAGAAAAAATTCAAACAGAAGTTATAAAATTAAATAACAAAGAAAATAAATATACTGATATATATAAAACAGTGAAGATAAAAAATGAATCGAAATATCCTTTAACTGAAGAAATATTAAATCCAAATAAAGAATTAAAAAATAAAAATATTGTAATTTATCACACACATACATGTGAAAGTTATACTCCAACAGAAAATAATAATTATGAGGCAAGCGGAAATTTTAGGACTACAGATTTGAATTATAGTGTTGCAAGAGTAGGAAAAGAACTTTCTAGTAATTTAATAAGATTTGGTTTTAATGTTAATCATGATACGACTTATCATGATTATCCAGCTTATACGGGATCTTATACAAGATCGTTATCAACAATAAAAAAAATAATTTCAAATATTGATTCTGAACTTATTATAGACTTACATAGAGATGCATTAGGTAATGATAGTAAATATGCACCAAGAGTAAAAGTGGGAGATGAAATAGCTGCACAATTAATGTTTGTAATAGGAACGGATGGAGGTGGATTAGAGCATCCCGATTGGATTAATAATTTGAAATTAGCGGTAAAGATACAAGAAAAAGCAAATGAAATATATCCTGGACTTTTTAAACCAATTATTTTAAGAAATTCAAGATATAACCAACATGTATCAAGTGGTGCTTGTATAATAGAAGTTGGTGCTACAGGAAATACTATAGAAGAATGTATAGTAAGTATGAAATATTTGTCTAAAGTAATAAATGAAGTTATAAAATAAAAAGGTAGATTTAATCTACCTTTTTATTTTATAACTTATATTTCTACAACTTTATGAGTATAATCTAAATTTGCAACTGGATTTGTTTTATATCCCATTGTATATACATTAGTTGCAAAAATATCTTTTGAAATCATATTTCTTAGAGTATTATCATTAGAATGTTCCATGAATTTTTTTACTGAAACAATAATGTTTAGTTTAGGATTGGCAGCTGCAATAGCAGAGATAATTCTCTTACCGTGTTTGTTGAATCCTAAAACTCTAATATATGGAGTGACTTTTTTTGATACATTTATATCTTTTTGAGAAATATTTAAAAGTGCGTAAAGTAAAATTCTTTGAATTCTACTTTGAGTATATCTTTTTGATTTTATGTTTGCAATTAATTCGTCTAAAGTAGTGAAATTATTAGCCGCTGCTTTTATTTTATTTTCTAAACCTTCAGAAACATCTGGAAGGGCAGCAATTTCTGAAAGAGTCATTTTTCTTAAAGTATAAATTATTTCTTTTTCAAAAACTGAAAGACTTGGTATAATATTTCCTTTTTCTTTACATTCATCTAATAATTCATAAGTTTCATAAGGAATAACTCTATGGATATTCTTTTGATTTTTTATCATTGTTCTAATAGCAGTAGCGCTAGCGATTCCATTTTTTTCTTGTTTGCTATTGTAATCTGCGTAATCTCTTTTTATTGTAAGTGGTGTTATGTGACTTTTTTGTCTTTTTAAAGCCTTTAAGTACTCTACTCCTAAAATGTTATTAGGATTTGACACTATATCAGAATATTTCTTTGAACTTCCAAAATATTGTGCTAAAGCTATTTCTCTTGCTTTAGGGTAAGAAAGACCTGAACGTAGTTGAGCTGTAATCAAAGATGAAAATTCTTTTGGCTCTTTGTATAAAATATTGGCAACATCTGAAAGAGGAGTGATTTCTCCGATTTCACTTCCAAATGATATGAAATCAACAACTCCTAAACTATTTAATATTTTTACAGCACCATCTGCAAAGTTTTCAGCGCTAGAAAGTGCATATACTGTAGGAAGCTCGATAACTAAATCAATACCGGCCTTTAAAGCCATTTCCGTTCTTATCCATTTATCTACAAGAGCAGTATCGCCGCGTTGAACAAAATTTCCACTCATAACAGCAACTGTAAAGTCAGTTTTTGTTAATTGTTTTGAAACTTGTAAATGATGAACATGCCCATTATGAAAAGGGTTGTATTCTGAGACAATTCCTAATATTCCATCCAAAATAAATCACCGCCTAATATTGTAAAATTCTAAATTTATTGATATAATATCATAGATTTTATAAAAAAACAAATTTTGAGTTAAAAACTTTAAATAAATTATTATTAATAAATCGAAAAAGAGGAATTTTATGAAAGAAGTTACTATTTATACAGATGGAGCTTGTTCTGGAAATCCAGGGCCAGGTGGCTGGGGAGCAATTTTAATGTACGAAGATATAAAAAAAGAAATATCTGGTGCAAAAAAAGACACAACTAATAATATAATGGAAATTACAGCGGTTTTGGAAGCTCTAAAATTATTAAAAGTAGAATGCAAAGTAAAAGTATATAGTGATAGTGCCTATGTTGTAAATGCTTTTAATCAAGGATGGATAGAAAATTGGAAAAAGAACAATTGGAGAACTGCTGGAAAAGATCCTGTTAAAAATCAAGAATTGTGGGAAGAGTTATATGAGCTTACTCAAAAACATAAAGTAGAGTTTATAAAAGTAAAAGGTCATAGTGATAATGAATTTAATAATAGATGTGACTTTTTAGCAACAAGTGCAATAAAAACTTTATAAAATAGGAGAAAAATATGAATGTTATTGGTGTAACTGGGAGTTCGGGATCAGGGAAAACAACATTAAGTAAAATACTAAATGAAAGAGAAGATGTTAAAGTAATAGATGCAGATAAAGTTGTAAGGGAATTAAGTGTTCCTGGAAGTGAATATTTGAGAGCTATTAAAGAGACATTTGGTGAAATAGTATTTTTAAATGATGGAAATTTAAATAGAAAAGAATTAGCAAGAAAAATTTATAATGATAATTTTGCAAGAGAAAATTTAAATAATTTAACTTTTAATTATGTAGTTAAAGAAATAATATCAAGAATAGAAAATATAAAAGAAGAGAAAATTAAATTTGCAATAATTGACGCACCACTTCTATTTGAATCAGGATTAGACAAATGTTGTGATTATGTAATTGCGTTAGTTGCTGATCAAGAATTGAAAATTAGGAGAATTTGCAAAAGGGATAATATAGATGAAGAAACAGCAAAAAGTAGATTAAATATTCAAAATGATGATTCTTATTATACTGAAAAATCTGATTTTGTAATTCACAACAAAGAAAACTTTGATTTAAAAGCAGAAGTTGAAAAAATATTTGAACAAATAGAAAAGAGGAAATAAAAAATGAAAGTCTCAGACTTTAATTATGAATTACCAGAAAGATTAATTGCCCAACATCCTTATGATAAGAGAGATGAAGCAAGACTTATGGTTCTTAACAAAGAAAATAAAACTGTAGAACATAAAGTTTTTAAAGATGTAATTGATTATCTAAATCCAGGAGATTGTTTAGTAATAAACAATACCAAAGTTATTCCTGCGAGACTTTATGGGAAAAAAGATACAGGAGCAAATGTAGAATTCTTACTATTAAAAAGACTAGACGGGGATTGCTGGGAAGCGATGGTTAGACCAGGTAGTAAATTAAAAGCCGGTGCTAAAGTGATTTTTGGAGACGGTTTATTAAAATCTACTGTACTTGAAGTTTTAGAAAATGGTAATAGAAAAGTGGAATTTGAATATAATGGAATTTTTAATGAAATATTAGATCAAATAGGTCTAATGCCATTACCTCCATATATTACAGAAGCTACAAGGGAGGATAATTCTAAATATCAAACAGTATATGCAAAATATGATGGATCAGCAGCTGCTCCAACAGCAGGACTACATTTTACAGAAGAATTATTAGAGAAAATAAAAGAAAAAGGAATAGAAGTTGCCAATGTTACACTTCATGTTGGTATTGGTACTTTTAGACCAGTAAAAGTTGAAAATGTAGAAGAACATCAAATGCATTCAGAGCATTATTATATAAAACAAGAAGATGTAGAAAAAATAAATAAAGCAAAGAAAAATGGAAATAGAGTAATTGCTTGTGGAACAACTTCTTGTAGAGTACTAGAATCAGTAGCAGATGAAAATGGATTGATGAAAGAAGTAGAAGGCGATACTAGCATTTTTATTTATCCAGGATATAAATTTAAATGTATAGATGCATTAATTACAAATTTCCATTTGCCAGAATCAACATTAATAATGTTAGTTTCTACTTTGGCAGGAAAAGAATTTATAATGAATGCTTACAATGAAGCTGTAAAGGAAGAATATAAATTCTTTAGTTTTGGAGATGCAATGCTTATATATTAATTGAAAAATAATATAAATCAAAATAAATAATAAGAAAAAGAGGTATTTTAATGGAAAATAAACCAGCAATAACTTATGAACTATTACATGTATGTAAACAATCAGGAGCAAGAAGAGGAGTAATTCACACTCCACACGGAGATATTCAAACACCAATTTTTATGCCAGTTGGAACACAAGCAACAGTTAAATCGATGACACCAGATGAATTAAAAGAAATGGTTGAAGCTCAAATAATATTATCAAATACATACCATTTGTTTTTAAGACCAGGTGATGAACTTGTAAAAGAAGCTGGAGGGTTACACAAATTTATGAATTGGAACAAACCAATTCTTACAGATTGTGGAGGTTTTCAAGTTTTTAGTTTAAGTGAATTTAGAAAGATAAAAGAAGAAGGTGTCGAGTTTAGATCACATTTAGATGGAAGCAAACATTTTTTATCACCTGAAAAAGTAATTCAAATAGAAGAAAATTTAGGAGCTGACATTATAATGTCTTTTGATGAATGTTGTCCTTATCCATCAACATACGAATATGCAAAAAAATCTATGGAAAGAACTACAAGATGGGCAATTAGATGTAAAGAAGCTCAAAAAAATGCAGATAAACAAGGGCTTTTTGGAATTATTCAAGGTGGCTTTTATGAAGATTTAAGAGAAAAAAGTTTAGAAGATTTAGTTAAATTAGATTTCCCTGGATATGCTATTGGTGGAATTAGTGTTGGAGAGCCTAAAGAAGAATTTTTAAGAATTTTAAGACATACAGCTCCATTAATGCCAGAAAACAAACCAAGGTATTTAATGGGAGTAGGGTCGCCAGACTATTTAATTGAAGCCGCAGTTTCTGGAATAGATATGTGTGATTGCGTTTTACCAACAAGAATAGCAAGACATGGAACTGCTATGACATGGAATGGAAAAGTAGTAGTAAGAAATGCTGCATATCAAAAAGATTTTAGTCCATTAGATGAAGAATGTGATTGCTATACATGTAGAAATTACACTAAGGCTTATATAAGACATTTGTTAAATACAAAAGAGATTTTAGGTGTAAGATTATTATCAATTCATAACTTAAGATTCTTGACTAAGTTAATGGAAAGAGTTAGAATAGAAATAGAGAATGATAATTTGGGTAATTTCAGAGATGAATTTTACGAAAAATATGGATATACAAAGGAGTAAAAAATATGAATTTAGAAGAAAGTAATAGAATTTATCAAGAAAATAAACAAAAAAATACAAAGAAAAAAGGGATTATTGCTGGAATAATTTTATGCATAATAGCTGTAATTTTTTGTG
>JAEIGA010014390.1_pt1 | contig 12046 bp, 15 predicted proteins | sample 9270691 | NCBI WGS metagenome assembly JAEIGA01 (sample SAMN17057246, study PRJNA624740) | gut metagenome | biome: biome; isolation source: fecal sample | host: Bos grunniens | place: China: Xizang | collected 2019
ATTCCCTCTAAATTTAAATTTTTTAACCTTTCTCTCAAAGTACGTATTCTATAATTCATAACATCACCCCTCCAGTGATTAATACATTCCTAATGTAAATATTTCCATTAATATTGTAAATAAAATGCTAAATGGAACAAATATTGTTATTACTGATGAAGCTACAATAAATGGTCCAAATGGTATATATGCATCTGCATTTTTTCTGTTCACTATCATATATATTATACTTCCAATTGCCCCAATTAAAAATGCCATTACAGATATTGCAACTATACTTTGAAGTCCAAAATATAATCCTAATGCTCCCATTAGTTTAACATCACCCATTCCCATTGCTTCTTTTCCTGCAATAAGACCTCCAAGTAATGTAATAAGCATAAATATTCCTCCACCAGCAAACATTCCAAGTAACATATTTAAAGCTATATTTATATTAATAAATCCATATAAGAATACAAATACTAATCCTATTTCAAACATTAATAAATTTAATCTATTTGGTATTATTTGTTCTTTTAAATCTACAACAAATGCACATAAAAGCATTGGTAAAAGTAACATATATTTAATTAAATCTAAATTTTCACCTATTTTATTATGAATTCCAAATTTATATATTAATGCAATATACCCTATTGCTGTAACTGCAATTAATAAATAATTAGGAAGCACTATTCTTTTATATTTTAAGAAACTTTCTTTTGAAAATATTTTTTGTTCTTTTAAAAAACATCTATTACAATAGTCAACAAATTGACCAATAAATCCTCCAATCATTGCAAAAACAACATAATACATTATATGTACATCATTAAAATACATTTTTATCTCTCGCTTTCTTTTTCTATCTTTCTTAAGTATGATTTTATTATCATATTTTCTAAAGGTCTTTTAACCCTTGTTATAAATATATCTTTTTTATCTAAAGGTTTAGTAAGTATTGTAAACATTTTCATTCTGTTTCCACCAAGAACATCTGTCATCACTTGATCTCCTGCTATTGCCATATTTTCCGACTTTAAATCTAATAATTTCATCGCTCTTATAAACCCACCTTTAGAAGGTTTTTTTGCAAAATTTATATATTGCAAATCCAATTCTTTTGCTACTCTTTTTACTTTTTCTATTTTATTAGTGTTAGATAATATACAAAGTTTTATTCCATGTTTTTTCAAGTCTTCACACCACTTATCTACGCCTTCTAATATTTTATGATTAAAATCTATAAGTGTATTATCAACATCTAACAAAAGTCCTTTTATATTATTTTCTTCTAATAATTCTATTGTTATTTCTTTTACATTATTTAAATATATGCTTGGATATAGTATCATTTGTTCCTCCATTTACGAGTATATATTATCAATATCTTTAATTAATGTCAAGATTTTAATTTGTATAGCATAATACTTGCGAATTTTTATTCATTAATATATAATATTTTTGAAATATAATTAGGAGATAAATTATAATGAATGAACAAATGATAAGAAAAAATAATATGAAAATTTTTCCTATATACAAAATGTTTGCATGGGATTTATTGTTTTATTTCTCAATAATATTCCTATTTTTAAACCAAGTTAAAGGGTTTTCTGCCTCTCAAATTTTGTTAGCAGATTCTGTTTATGCATTTTTTCGTGTTGTTTTTCAAATTTTTTGTATTAAAATTGTTGATTTTTTTGGAAAGCAAAAGTCGTTACTACTAGGAAATATACTTGTTTCCATTAGTATGTTATTATTAATTCTTGGTAATAGTTTTTCTTTCTTGATTTTCTTATACTTTATTGAAGCAATAGGATTTAATTTAAAAAATGTATGTGAACCTACTCTACTGTCTGATTCTATACCTAACTCAACTTCATCTTCAAAAATATATTCAAAAATTGATGGAAAAGGTAATAGTTATTATTACATGTTTAATGCTTTTTCTTACTTTTTAACAGGATTTTTATATGTAATTAATCCATATATACCAATGATTTTATGTCTTATTTGTTGTTTAATTTCAACTATAATTTCTCTTGCATTTACTGAGCCAAATACAAACATTATTAAGGAGAAAAATAATAAATCAGTTGGTTTTATTGAATATTATAAAAATATATTTTGTACTTTTAAAAAAATTATAAAATCAAACCGCTTAAAATCACTTTTAATAATATCATTAATTTTTTGGGGTGTTTTATGTTTGTTTACAACATTGAGAAGTAGCCTTATGGTAGATATCGGCATTCCTGAACAATATTTCGGAATTATAGTGGGATTTATGCAAATAATATCTTCAATAACTGCATCAAAACAGGATTGGTTCCACAAAACATTTAAAAACAGATTACTTTCATGGTTTTCACTTTCTATGGCAATCTCTTTTATCCTTACAGGATTATTAGTAGTATGTAATATTAGTTTTACCGTTTCACTTACAAGTATTTTATTTACAATTATACTGTTTGGAATTATTAAAGGACCTTATCCAACATTAATTCAAAAATACCTTAACAGTTTTTCAAACCCCAATGTAAATACTCAAATCTTTGCAATTAAATCATTAGTTGAAAATCTTGGACGTATTTTATTATCGCTTTTTGCATCATTCTTACTTAGTATAACAACTACTTCATATGCTTTTATAATAATGGGTTGTATATTGTTTATAGTTTTCATTTTTCTTTTAGATTATATGAAAACAAAAGTTGGATTAAAACCAGAAGAATATTCTAAAGAAGATTTAATATTTGTAGATTAAATAAAAGAGAAACTTTTTTGCTTTGAACAAAAAGTTTCTCTTTTTCTCATTTACAAAATCTATGTCTTCCTATTACAACAGTCACTGGTCTTGACCATATCCATTTATTTGTTGCTGTATTAGGATTAAAATAATATATTGCACCATATGTTGGATCCCAACCGTTTATTGCATCTTGTGCAGCTTTTTTTGCTGTTTCATTAGGTGTTAAGTTTATTTGTCCATCATTAACTACAGAAAATGCTCCTGATTGATATATAACTCCTGCTATGCTATTTGGAAATGATGAACTTTTAACTCTATTTAATACAACAGCAGCAACAGCTACTTGTCCAGTATATGGTTCTCCTCTTGCTTCTCCATAAACTAGTCTTGCAAGTAAATTTAAATCCGTACTTGAATTACTAGTTGAACTACCAGTAGATGATGAAAATATTCCCATTGCAGCAAGTGTTTTTGGACCAGCAATTCCGTCTACAGTAAGTCCATTTTTAGATTGAAACCATTTTACTGCAGCTAATGTTTGAGAACCAAATATTCCATCTATATTTCCGTTATAATATCCCCATCTTTTAAGTTTTGTTTGAATTTGTCTAACTTCATCTCCCCTAGAACCATATTTAGAAAGTGCATAAGACGAGTTAACATCTTCCCTAAAAAAGATATTATATGATAAAAAAGCTATTATTGAGATTATTAATATAATTAAAGCTACTAAGTTCTTTCTGTTTTTTAAAATCTTTTTCATAAAAAAACCACCTTTGGAAATTATTTTTTCCAAAAGTGGGATTTTTATTCTATTTTATTTAAAGGTTTGCATTTTTTAGGACAAAATGTCCTATGAGGAAACGTCCCCAATTGGACACTTAGAAAATTCCTACAATTTGTCCATTTTCGTCTATGTCTATTTTTTCTGATGCTGGTACTTTTGGAAGTCCTGGCATTGTAAATATATTTCCTGTTAGAATTACTATGAATCCTGCTCCTGATTTTAGTATTACATTTTTTACATGTATTTTAAATGGATTTTCGCATAATAAGTCTTTTGCATCGTCCGAGAAAGAATATTGTGTTTTTGCAATACATACTGGCATGTTTCCATATCCATTTTTCTCTAATCCATCTATTATTTCATTTGCTTCTTGTGTATATTCTACACCTTCTGCTCCATAGATTTTGCCAGCTATTTTTTCTATTTTTTCTTTTATTCCGTCTTCTAAGTTATAGCAGTAATTAAAGTTTGAAGGTCTTTCACATAGTTGTACTATTTTTTCTGCTAAATCTATTGCTCCTTTTCCACCTTTTGCCCATGCTTCTACTAAACTTATATTTACTTGTTTTTCTTCTAATTTGCTTCTTAAATATTCAATTTCATTATCTGTATCTGTTATGTATTTATTAATAGCAACTATTACATTTAATCCAAATACTTCTTTTAAATTTTCTATGTGTTTTAATAGATTATGAATTCCTTTTTCTAAATATTCTATTGATTCTTCTTTTATATCTTCAATTGCCATTCCACCGTGATATTTAAGTGCTTTTATTGTTGCAACACATACAACTGCATCTGGAGTTTTAGGAAGGTTTCTACATTTTATATCTAAAAATTTCTCTGCTCCTAAATCTGCTCCAAATCCTGCTTCTGTTATACAATAATCTGCAAGCTTCATCCCCATTTTTGTAGCAATTACACTATTACATCCATGTGCAATATTTGCAAATGGTCCACCATGAATTATTGCAGGTGTATTTTCTAATGTTTGAACTAGATTTGGTTTGAATGCATCTTTTAAAAGAACTGTCATTGCTCCTTCTGCTTTTAAGTCTTTCGCTCTTATTTCTTCACCTTTTTTGTTATATCCTATAACTATATTTCCAATTCTTCTTTTTAAATCATTTAAATCTTCTGCTAAACAGAATATTGCCATTATTTCAGATGCAACAGTTATATCAAATCCATCTTCTCTTGGAACAGCATTTTTTTCACCAGATAAACATATTTGTACTTTTCTTAATGCTCTATCGTTTAGGTCAACACATCTTTTCCAAATTACTTTATCAATTTCTAATTCATTTCCTTGGAATATGTGATTATCAATTATAGCTGAAAGTAAATTGTTCGCTGATGTTATTGCATGTATGTCTCCTGTAAAATGTAAATTGATTTCTTCCATTGGAGCAACTTGTACATATCCGCCCGCCTGTAGCTCCACCTTTTATTCCAAAAACTGGTCCTAAAGATGGTTCTCTTAAAGCTATTATTGATTTTTTATTTATTTGTGATAACCCATCTGCAAGGCCAATAGATATTGTTGTTTTACCTTCTCCTAAAGGTGTTGGGTTTATTGATGTTACAAGTATAAGTTTTCCATCTTTATCATTTTTCTTTTCTTCATAAAATTCATTTGATATTTTTGCTTTGTATTTTCCATATTGCTCAATATATTCTTCATTAACCCCTAATTTTTTTGCTATTTCAGTAATATTTTTCAATTCTGCTTTTCTTGCTATATCGATATCTTCCATTAAAAATCCTCCTCTTCTAATTCACCATCTTTATTTACTAATATTGTAATCTTTTTTTCTTCATCTTCTAAATATTTACTTGAATTTTTTGAAAGTTCCATTCCTTTTTCAAATTCTTTAATAGATTCGTCTAAATTTAATTCTCCATTTTCTAGTTTTTGCACGACTTCTTCTAATTCTTTCATTGTTTCTTCAAAATTTATTTCTTTACTCATTACATCCTCCTTATTGTAATAATTCAAATGTTTCTGTTTCTATATTAATTTTATATGTAGCTATATGCTGTGTTTCAGAATTTCTAACATACACTATATGTTTTCCATCAACTACTTCTTCATATGTAAATTCTACATTGCCACCTTGTTTCCAATTTTCTTTTGCAATTCTTAATGCCTTCTCTTTATCAGTTTCTATTTTTTCTATTGTTTCTTCGTCTACCTCTTGTTCTGGGTCTGCAATTGGTTCATTTTCTTCTTCAATAACTTGATCTTGCACTTCTTCGTTTTCTTCTGGCATAAGTTCATTAACGGTATTATTTATTTCGTTTTCTATTTCATCATTTTGCACAGTATTTTCTAATATATTTTCATCAACTGTATTATTGATTTCTTCATTATTATTTACTTCTATTGTTTTATTATTTTTTAATGATATTAGTTTTATTATTAATAATATTGTTATAATTAATATTACTGCTGTTATTGAGGTTAATATAATTATTTTCTTTTTTCTATCTTCCATAATAATTACACACTCCTTATTTTGCATCTATATTTTTTAAACAACCTTTGTTTCTATATTACCATCTATAAATTTTAATTGTATTATATCATCTTTTTGTATTTCTTTAACACTTTTTATGCTTTTTTTATCTTTTTCTGCTATTGCATAGCCTCTAGTCAATGTTTTTAAAGGGCTTAAAGTATCTAGTTTTGATATTATCTCTATTGCATTAGTTTTTAAGTCTTTTACTTTATTTACAACAGTATTTTCTATGGACTTTATTTTATTGTCTAATTCTATATATAATTCTTTTATTTTAGATGTCGGATCTGTAAATACTTTTGATGCCATACATTTTTCATATCTTAATTTCATATATTCTATTTTCTTTTTCAATGCATTTTTATATCTATCTCTATATGTTTCTATTTTATTATTTACTTCTTCTATATCTGGAACTGCAAGTTCTGCTGCTGCAGATGGTGTAGGTGCCCTTAAATCTGCTACAAAATCTGCTATTGTAAAATCAGTTTCATGTCCTACTGCTGATATTATTGGTATTTTTGAATTGTATATTGCTCGTGCAGTAACTTCTTCATTAAATGGCCACAAATCTTCAATACTTCCTCCACCTCTTGCCAGAATTAAAACATCTGCTAAGTGTTTTTCATTCATTACTCTAATGGCATCTGCTATTTGAAGTTCTGCTTCTTTTCCTTGAACTGGTATAGGAAATAGTCTTATATATACATTTGGATTTCTTCTTGTTGATACATTTATTATATCCTTTATTACAGAACCTGTCTGCGATGTAAGAACTCCGACTGTTTTTGGCATAAATGGAATTCTTTGTTTATGTTTCTCATCAAAAAAGCCTTCTTTTTCTAACTTATTTTTTAATTCTTCATATTGTTTATATAAATCACCAATTCCATCCTCTTGCATTGCTTTAACATATATTTGGTAAACTCCATCACGCTCAAATACTGAAACACTTCCTAATACAAAAACTTTCATTCCATCTTTCGGAGTAAAATTCAAAGTAGCAGTAGATGATTTAAACATTATACACTTTATTAAAGAATTTTCATCTTTAAGCGTAAAATACATGTGTCCTGTATAATGGTGTTTAAAATTTGATATCTCACCTTTTACATAGACACTTTGTAAATACTCATCTTCTGCCACTCTATCTTTTATATATTTATTTAAGTAAGTTACTGTGATTGGTTCTGGTCTTATAATCAATTTAAGCCTCCTTAATAACACTTGCAAGAATTCCATTTATAAATGAATGTGATGTTTCTTCTCCATATTTTTTTGCTAGTTCTACCACTTCATTAATTACAACTTTATATGGTAATTCCTTATATTTAATTTCATATATTGCAAGTTTTAAAAGAGCTAAGTTTATTTTTGAAACTCTCTCTATTTCCCAATCTTTTTTAAGATTTTTAGTTATATTGTCTAAAATTTCTTTTACATTTTGATTAATTCCATTTACTATATCTTTTATATATTCTTTTGCTTCATCAGAATTAACCTCATTATTTTCAAAAAACATTTCTATATCTTCTTTGTTTACTTCTTTTTGTATTTCTATTTGATATAATAGTTTAAATGCTGATTCTCTTGCTTTAGATCTGTTCATTATTTTCCTCCAATTAAAGTTTATCTATATATGATTTTAGTTTATCTTTTACAAATTCTTTGTTGTTTTGAACATAGTTTCCAACAATTATTCCTACTACAATTATTGCAATCCATAATAACACTTTATGAAGGTTTAATAATAACGCAATCAATGCAATTAATCCGCCTATTACTGCTCCTCTATATTTTACTAAAAAGTTTTTTAAATCTTCCATAACAACATTCCTTTATTCTTTTATATTTGGTTCTTTTTTTACAGCTATGTTTTTTATTCTAATATTTACTTCTGTTACTTCTAAATCTAAAGATTTTTTAATTGTATCTTTTACATTAGTTTGTAATTTAGTTGATAATTCTTTTATTACAGCATCTGGATGCACAAATAAAGTTATATATATTTTTACATGACTTTCACTATCAACTTCTACTTTTGTCATAGCATTTTCAGCACTTTCAAAAGATTTTACTACTGCATTTGTTAAGCTTTCTATAGTATCTCTTGAAACTAATAATTTACCATTATCATTTTCTAATAATATTCCTTCTTTGCTTTCTATTTTCTCTTTTGAAAAAGAATTATAGAAAATTGATTTAATTGCAAGCATTATTAAAACAATTGCTGTTCCTACTACTATTTTGCTTCCAATATCATGTGATATTACACTTGTTATTACTTCATTAACTGAATCGAACCCTATCCATCCAAATGCTAATACACATATTATTAATGATATTATTAAAATTATTATTGAAAAAAGTACTAAATTAAACTTATCTATAATTTTCATTTTATTTCTCTCCTTTGTTTTTTACAAATAATATTATTGTTCTTTGTTTTCTACTTCTACTTGTTCTTCTGTTGTTTTTACTCCTTGAACATGAACATTTACACCTGTAACATTTAGTCCTGTCATTGTTTCAACAGCTTTTTTCACTCTGTTTTGTATTTCAAATGCTACATCTGGTATTCTTACACCATATTCCACAATTATATTTACTGTTATTTTTGCTTCTTTTTCTGTTACTTCAACTTTTATCCCTTTTGATAAGTTTTTCTTTCCACTAAGAACTTCTGTAATTCCTCCAGCAAATCCTCCTGACATCCCAGCAACTCCTGATACTTCTGAAACTGCTTTCCCTGCAATCACTGCAACTACATCGTCTGCAATTTGTATATTCTCACTTGTTACTTCTACATTTTCATTAATTTCTTGATTATTTATATTTTGTTCATCCATTTTATTACCTCCTAAAATAAAATTGATATACTTATAACTTATATAAGTATATCAATTAACACGTTTTTTTACAACTGTTTTTTAGAATTTTTTATCATTTACATACTTCTTCTAATATATTAGCTAGGCAATGCATACTTAATATGCATTGGTCCATCGTGTTACCTGTTGCACCCACTTCTATAATAGAAGCTCCTGTTGTTAAATGTTGATTATATCTCGAATTTCTTATAATTATTGGTCTAAACAATCCTGGATACATTTCATTTGCTTTTTCTTGAATTTTTACTGCTATTTTTAAATTTTGTTTCCATTTTGGATGTTCTAATCCTCCTCCATCTGTACCAATTACAAACATCATTTGTGCTGCATACATATCATCAATTTTCACAGTAGGTGCATATGAACTACTGCTTCCTACTGCATCTCTATGTAAATCTATTACTATTTGAGTTTTGGTTTCTGTTAATATTTCTTGAGCTGTTTCTAATGATCTTGAATACGAACCTGAATATGCTGGATAATCATGATATGTTTTATTATGTATTACATTAAATCCTTTCTTTTCTAAATAAGTTTTCAGTTCACTTCCAACTCTTGCCACACTTTTATCTAAGTCTGTTGTTCTATAATTCCCAGATGTTTCATATTCATATCCGCTTGCTCGGAGTATAACTTTCACATGTATGTGTATGATAAATAAAAATGTCTTTTTTATTGCTAATTTCAGCATCAGGAGTCAATATTTCTTTAGTTATATCATATTTACTTTGATTATTTATTTTTACACTTCCATATGAGGTTGTATATTTTGCAGTTATATTATTTTCATCTACCACTTCTGTACTTGCATCTTTAGGAATTTCTGCTATTTGTTTTGCAAGTTCTTCTGTATCATCTATTGTTAATTCTTCTTCATTTATTACTAAATCAGTACTTTCGAAAATAGATTTATCAAATATCCCCGTTCCCATTGCTAATATATCTTGATTTGATAAAATTCTAGTTTTATCTTCACTAGTTTTTTTGTATGAAAACAAAGATAAAGATGTATCTAAGCATTCTAAATATGTATTCGTGCTTATTTTTTGCACACCATCTTCTATTTCTTTTCTTAAATTTTCTGGGTTTTTAGTTTTTTGTCCATTTATTAATTGTATACATATATATATTAAACAAATAACTATACCTATTTTTAACGCATATTTAATAATATCTTTAATGTTTATTACAGCTATATTCATACGTATCTCTCCTAAAATATTTATTATTAAGTATATTCAAGTAAAGCAAAAAAAGAATAGAAAAATTCTATTCTTTGTGAGATTGTTGGTTGTGTTTTTGAAGTGTGCTGTGGGATGTGTGAGGTGTGATTTCAAAGAATAGGTTTGTAGTCTTTCTCTAGCTTTCGCACTTCCCACCTCTCACTTCGCACTTCTCATGCAATTTATTTAATTAGTTTTTCTATAATATCCTCTATTGTCATCTGTTCTTGCAAACCTTCTTGCATATTTTTTATAGTATACATGCCTGATTTTATTTCATCTTCTCCTATTACTATAACATATGGAATATTAAGTCTATCTGCATATTTGAATTTAGCCTTTATTTTTTTATTATCAAAATATATTTCTGTGTTTATTCCTGCATTTCTTAATTCATTTGCTACTTCTATAGATTTAGTCAAATCTTCTACCATTGATACTATTAGAACGTCTGATATTGATTTCTTTTCTGTTTTTATTAATCCTATATCATTTAGTATAAAGAATAATCTTGTAAGTCCAATTGACATTCCTACACCTGGTAATTGTTTGTCTGTGTAATACCCTGCTAAATCATTGTATCTTCCACCTGAGCAAATACTTCCAATTGATTTGTAGTCATTTAAAAATGTTTCATATACTGTTCCTGTATAATAGTCAAGTCCTCTTGCTATACTTAAATCTAATTCGAAAGCTTCTTCTGGTATATTAAATAATCTTATATATTTAACTACTTCTTTTAGTTCTTCTATACCTTTAACATATAGCTCGTTATCTATTCCTAATTTGCTTAGTTTTTCTAATTTTTCATCAGTTGTTCCATCTATTTCTATAAAGTTTACTATCGCATCTATACTTTCATTTTGCATATTATAATCATCTTTAAATATTGCAATAACTGTATCTTTTCCTATTTTTTCTATCTTATCTAAAGTTCTCATTATATCAACTGATTTTTCTTTTACGTTTGCCGCTTCAAACAATCCATTTAATATTTTTCTATTATTAATACGTATAGTAAAATTTTCTAAGCCTAAGCTTTTAAATGTTTCATACATAATTGCAGGTATTTCTGCATCATTTAATATATTTAATTCTCCATCTCCAATTATATCTATATCGCATTGATAAAATTCACGAAATCTTCCACGTTGAGCTCTTTCTCCTCTATACACTTTTCCTATTTGATATCTTCTAAATGGAAATGTAATTTGGTTATAATATTCTGCTACATATTTTGCAAGTGGAACAGTTAAATCAAATCTTAATGTTAAATTACTATCTCCTTTTGTAAATGTATATAATTGTTTTTCTGTTTCTCCTCCTGCTTTTGCAAGAAGAACTTCAGAAGCTTCAATTACTGGTGTATCTATTGGTAAAAATCCAAATTTTTCATATGAATTTCTTATTTTATCTACCATTTGATTAAATAGAACTTGTTCATTTGGTAATAGTTCCATAAAACCAGATAATGTTTTTGGTTGAATTTTATTCATTGTTTATTTCCTCCTTTTAAATTTTCATTGTTATTTTGTTTTGTAGGGGCGAGGTTCTATCCTCGCCCGGTTTTTATTGTTTCTGTCCTTTTTTCGGGTCAGGGTGGAACCTGACCCCTACATATTTACAATAAATTTCTCGTTTTAATTTAATAATCTTTTGCTCTTAATTCTAAATATATTGGTTCTTCTTCTTTAACCATTGTTGATTTTCCGATGTCCTGGATAAATTATTGTCTCTTCTGGAAGTGTCATTATTCTATCTGTTATTGATTTTATAATTGCCTCAAAATTTGATGTGGGTAAATCTGTTCTTCCCCATGTTCCTCTAAATATTGTATCACCTGAAAACAATATTTTAGCATCTTCCTGATATAAACAAATTCCACC
>JAEIGA010014391.1_pt1 | contig 12044 bp, 12 predicted proteins | sample 9270691 | NCBI WGS metagenome assembly JAEIGA01 (sample SAMN17057246, study PRJNA624740) | gut metagenome | biome: biome; isolation source: fecal sample | host: Bos grunniens | place: China: Xizang | collected 2019
GGTGTCTTACCGATGATAATACCACGTCCTGGATACGCGTTGCCTTGTAATTCTTTTTCGATTGATAACATTTCCATGAATCATTCTCCTTCTCTTGGGGTAAATTTCCTTTAACACATCAATTATACCTAAAAGCAGGTGTAATTACTAGCCCCTAATTTATTAGTATTACTTCTAAAATTTACGCAGTTGCTCTTCTTCATCCGGCATGGCCGCGCGAATGGATTTAATCTCCACAAAATAGCCCGAATTTGCATTAATCTCTATCCACACTCTGTCGCCAACCTTATGTCCCAGCAAAGCCTTTCCAATCGGTGATTCTGTACTAACCAGATTTTTAAGAGAATTCCCGCGAACTGTGGTTACGATTTTAAACTCCTCTACTTCATCGTCATCCTCAAAATACAACTCTACTGTTTTGTTAATTCCAACCTCGTCATCTTTGGATTCATCCTTTACAACAATTGCCGTCTTAATCATTTTCTCCAAATAGCGAATGCGGCTCTCATTCTGGTTCTTCGCCTGCTTTGCTGCCTTATATTCAAAATTTTCACTCAAATCGCCATGTGCTCTGGCCGTTTTCACATCTTCCAGTAACTCTTTCCGAATCACACATTTGCGATGCTCTACCTCCGCCATCATGTCGTCTATATCTTTTTGTGTCAACTCGTTAAACATACTTTTTTCTCCTGTTTTATCAGTTGATTGCTCATTTATATATCCATTTACTTCCGATTACAAATAATTTTGCGACGCTATAATATACTCACCAAGTGTCTTCGGCAAATGATGTCTTTTAATAACATCTGCGCAATATCGCTTGTAAATTGCTTTCAATGCCTTGCTCTTTGTATTGTCATTTTTTTTGGCATAATAGACATATGCAGACAAAACCACAATATCAAAAGTAATAATGTCAACATCCCTTAGTTCTTCTAACTCATGGGCAACATTATCAACCATGATCTCCTTAGAACAAAAATAATTCATATTATGATATGCCGCATACGCAAGACTATACACCTCGCCTCTATCTTTTGCATGTCCTCTCTCATAATTCACTAGTTCATGACTTGCAATATTATTAAAAATAGTAGTATAGCGAGGATCCTTTCCATACAATCCACCCTCATCTACAATCGTCACATTTTTTCCTAGATACATCTGAACCAGTGCCTTTGCTTCATCATCTAATTCCTTATAAACTTCCCTATGTATCATAATGTTAGTAAAACTCTCAAAAAGAGGGTGAATATAGAGTGTTTTCATATTCTCAAACGAACAATTTTCATTTGATGTACGTTCTTCTATACCTACCATAAAGATATTCGCATCAAACAATATTGGTTTGTTGAATAACTCATGCAGAGTAGTTGTCTTTAGTGGTGTTATCATAGGCAACTACCCCCGCTCGTTTATTATAGAAAAGAGAACATCATCATCGTCGTCATCTTCAGTTTCATCTTCCTCTAAAAATTCTTGAATCAATTGCATATCCAGTTCAAGTTTCAACGCATCTGATAAAACATTCTCCCGAGATGCATTACCTGATACATAGGCTTTCTCCATGTCTTGATAGATAGAATTATATGGTATCACATAATGATTTTCCTTGCTATAAAGTTCATTGACCTGTTTTTCTAAGATCTTAATCTCCTTCATGACCCTTTTCATAAAATCATAATTCTTAATATATTTTTCCACATTATTAATATAATGTTCCTCCACCAATCTAAATATTACAGCTTTAAGTGGCATCTGATATTTCACTGTAAGAAATATAATAAGCGGTGCATAGTCATAAATTTTCGCATTTTTATCAGTGGAAAACATTACAGTTCTCAGATAATCTTGGACTTCTCTCTTTAATGCTTCTTCTGGAAGTAGTAGTTCTGCAGCAAAGCGACTTGCACACATTTCATTAACATCTTTAAGCAGGTTAAAGTCACAGACATATGGTGTTACCTTAAACTTTTGGTAATCTCTAATGTAATGATAATACTCGTGTGCAGCAGTAAATATCTGATTAATCAATGGTTTATTTGCATTTAAGATTATATAAGCACACTCACGCCCTGTTGTTGGAATATATAACATCCCATCTATTTTGTCCGAATCAAAATGCACCATCTCAAATCGAATATTACTATCCTGATTAAGAATCCAATTAAACACTCCCGCGCCCATTGGCGCAAGATTATAATCTACTCTTTTTTCCCTGACTATTTTTTTAATATCCTCAATTTCGTCTATTGTAAGCGAAGCAGTATTAAAATCATATTCATTTTGATAATATTGTTCGAAAAGTTCTTTATAATCAATTGTTGTCATAACTACTCCTTTTTGCCAAAAGTTCATATTTCTCTTTAATACGAATTCGTTCCACCATTTCTTCAATCTTCGCCTTATCCGTCTCATTGAGAGTTCCCATAAGATATACCAAAGAATCTCTAGTTGCTTCTACAAAATATTCATCCGTTGACTTCCCAGATAAATTACAAATTTTTGTAAGAATATCTATTGTGGGCATTTGTTTTCCATTTTCCAATAATGAAAGTGTCGACCTGTTAACATTTAACTTTATAGCAAAAGTTTGTTGTGCTTCTTTTCCTCTTAGTAATGTAAGATCCTTACAAAATTTTTCTACATTAAATTCTTTCATGATACCCTCCTGCGCTTATATGTGTTAATTATTTTAACACTATATTTTCTTATGGTCAACATATTTGTTGTTTTTATTAACACCACTCCTACAGTTTGAGGTATTCCCTAATCCTCTGTCGCTCGTATCGAAGCTTTGAAAACTACACCAAATTTGGACACACTACTAAAGATTATGCGGCCACTTGGGCTCAAACTGACCGTTCTTAAATAGGCAAGACAAAGACGCAATCTCAATTTGAAATTGCGTCCTTTCTGTATAAATACACTATTGTATAATTGTCTCTTCTACTGTTACACCCCATGCTTCTTCTACTACTATTTCCGGATTGGCCTGAATCGCCGTGGCAAGAACTTGAATTTCTAGATGGAAACCAGCTGGTGGCGCACTCACTGCCTCTGCTTTAACAATTAGATTATCCGTTTTGGCATCTGGGTCTGTTTTGACAGGGACAACCGCATTCTGGTAGTACCGATATCCGTCATCCTTTAATTTCCATCCTTCTTGCCCCCATTCAACCTTATAATCGGTACCTTCTTTAGGCGCCTGAGCATAAACTTTTCCTTCATCTGATACCCAGTTTGCTATCACGGTTGCTCTAATGTATGCATCTACATCTCCTGTATTCTGAATATACACATCACTCTTAACATGATCAGCAAAGGTTTCTTGCACCTCACAGGTTACTTTGACCGGTTGAAATTCATTTGAAAGTTTTGTCGACTGGGCAATCAGATATGCCACAACACCAGTTACAACAGTTGTCATAATTAAAACAAAGGAAAGCATTAGTAACCACTGATTTTCCTTTTTTCTATGTTTCCCCATACAGCCACTCTGCCTCCTTTCCTTCGTAAATAATTATTGAAATTTATTGGTCTTGACGTCATTGCCGTCAAGCCATTTTACATGCTCACGTGTGTTCTCATACGTGATAGTGGTGCCTTCTTCGCTATACTTAAGCGTCAACTCTTGCTCCACTTTTCCATTTTCATAACGCCATGACCAATTGGTCATCTCCGTAATCCTGTACTCTCCCACCGGAAGCTTAGTAATAGTAGTCTTACCTTCAGCCTTACCATCACATATAACTGTAACAGTCAAATCAATACCCTCTGTATTGGTATCTTTCTTACCCACAACATGGAAGATATATGCTTGTTCTGTATCGAGTTTGCTAGTGTTTTTGACTTCAATAGTAATATCTGTCTCTATCGCATCAATCTTTGCATAGTAGGTCTTGGTTTTCCAAATCCCAGATTCATTCACCGGCTTGAGTTGATTAGTCGCCGCATCTATCAACGAAGCATCTACAGCCTTGGTACAAGCAACATCTTCGTACCAACCCTTAAACTCATATCCATTTTTTACGATTGGGCTAGAACCATTCGCTTTTCCAGTAATGGCAGAAACATTTTCTGAATATTGGGTCAAACTTCCGCCTTCACTCGGTCCGACAAGTTCATATTTTAAGGAAACTATCTGTTCTTGATAATAGAATTCAATTTTATTGTATTCTTCATTTGTCGTCAAAGTAAGAGTTCTTGCATTCTCGCTGACCAAATCATATCCCTTCGCTGTCAAATCAAGCGCGTATGTGATAACTTGTTCTCCAAACTTGCCTGAATATTTATCTGGTTCTGCAATTGGCTTTTTGCTAGTATAATCAAGGTAACTCACCGTATAATTCACGCTGTTGCGCTTGTAATATAATTCGATTAGCATACCCTCCTTCGGCAATGTAGCTGTTACTGTCGTGCCTGTTGTGGGCGTAGAAACATCATTAATTTTCGTCAATGAACCGTCAAATGTAAATCCGGTTATCGTTAACGCCTCTACCGTATACTCTTCATCGATTTTACCGATCTTTTCTTCCGCTCTATATTCCAGATAACCGTCGCCGTCGATATTTGCAACTTTATGCACAATACGATAATATGCATCTTCATCATTCGAACTATAGTAGAAAGTAATTACGTTAGCATCAAAAATACCATCACCATCTTGGTCTGTAGTATCAGCAGATAAAACTAATCTTTTCTGATATGCGTCAGGCATCATGCCTTCCTTTTTAATGAAGGTTTCGGTTACAACTGACAGTGTATTCTCAGAAACTTTTTTCTCTTCATGTACCACTGCACCGGTTTCTGCATTAATATATCTCACTAAATATGGCATCTTTTCTTGATACACATATTCAAACGTATATTCATGTGTTCCATCAGCACTCATTGTGATTGTATGACTGTTAGCCAACGGATAATATCCCATCCTATAACCTTCATAAAGTTCGTCTCCAGCCTTTGCAATAAACGTTTTATTGTTACCGGCTATAGTCATACCTACCGTTGAATCAGCAATCGTTTCACCCGTTGTTTTTAATACATAATGGATTGTGTATTGAACCGGTACATGCGAACTCCATTTTGCATAGATATCCATATCTTCCAAAACAGGAATCCCATTAAATACAAAGGCTTTCTCTTTTCCTTCATCCATGTAAAACCAGCCTTGGAAAATATAATTGCCATTTTCAATATTTACATCCGGGGAATATGCAAAAGCATTGTGATCCACAATCTGATCCTCACCCCATTGTTCAGAGAGTGTAGCATCCTTGAAAACTCTTACGGTATGCGTAACCGGAGCCCATTTTGCACACAACAACAAGTCACCAACAGGCATTGTCTGTGTATTCCAATCAACCTTCGTACCTTCAAAACATCCCGGCGACGTATACCAACCCTCAAATTGATATGCATTTTCTTCCTTTTTCTCCGGATAATCTGGAACAAAATTATATTCTTTTATCAATTGACCGTATGGTATACCTTCTTGTGTCTTTTCTTCAATAATAAGTTCTTCATTCTTAAATTTCAACTCGTGATCAGTAACACGGTCATAATACAAATATGCCGTTCTATTGCTAAACGAAGGAACGGTCGTATCCCTTTGAGTAAAACCTGTAATTGGGAAGTAGTCTTCTGTGTAAGTCAATCTTAATGAATTTGATGTACTCTTTACATTAACAGGAATATACTCATAATATGCTTTACCACCATCTTCTCTGATGGTAAGTCCATCTGTACTTTGTCCCGGTAGAACCTCAAGGTAATAATACCAGTTATATTCATAACTACCAATATCGCGAACAGTCAAAGTTAAATCATAGCCTGGCATTTTTTCAAGAAAAGCGTAATAGTCTCCAGTAAGATTTGATGTCCACATATATCCTGTGTATGTAACGCCGTTATCATCTACTATCGGCCAAATATCAGTAATGTCGGCATCGTATTTTAAGGTTACCTTTTTGACAACATTTTCCGAGCTACTATTGTTACAACTGCTACTGTGTATATGCTCAACTTCCCCACAGTCATAACAAGCAAAACTGTGAGTGTGCTCGTATCCATAAGGGCACTTATTTGTGTTAGCAGATGAAGTCCAATGAAGATGATATTTTGCATCACAACATTCATCACAAGAATGTTGATGTTCAGATAAATTACAAGTAGACGTACAATTATCGTGAGAGTGCTCTTCTAAAACACACATGCCGTCAGCTTTAAATGTTAAAGTATATTCATTTCTCGTGTAATATACATTAACTACTGTTGAACCATCACCTTCAACTAATACGTTTTTCTCTGTTTTTTCCGGATTAAATGTAAAATGTTCAACCTCGCTAACAATAACCCCTTCTGCCTCACTAACACGGTCTTCACCACTGACATAAGAACCAGACATGGCTGGGATGTCCTCAAGATATCCCCAGTAGGTATATCCGTTATCATTTGCATTTTCCTGCCAGAAGACCATCGTATAAGTAGTTTCTTGCGTAATCCACTTTGCACGATAAGTTAAGTTCGCATCAGGCAACATGATTGTTTTTTTATCTGATATTTCATATTTCGATTTTTCTTCGTCTGTAGGCGTCCTTCCACCATATGAAACTAATTCCCAGCCATTAAAAATATATCCGTGACGAGTTGGTGTGTTTGCACCCACAATTGATTCGTATCGAGTATACACCGGCTCCGTTCCATAACCACCGTTCATGTCAAAATCCACTAAATAATAATTACGATTATATCGGATTTCAACAACAGTACTTCCATCTGCAGCGATTGGAAGTCTTTCATATGTAAGTGCACTAAATCCCGGCAATTCATTTTGTGTCAGTTGCAGACCTTCCGCAACAATATCACCAGTTAAACCTTTACTAGTTGTTATCAAATCAAACTGCACGGAATAATCATCATCTAAAAGATTTTGCAAATGATGATGAATAGAATAATTTACAATCTTAGGTATATACACAACATTAATTGTAAAATTATCCTGTACATTTTTAATATTCAATTCAACAACCTCAGCATCCGCGCCATCCACTTGGTATACCGGTCTATATCCAACAACAGTCGGACTGGTAACACCTGTAACCAAATCACTACCCTTAGCAACCGTCGCTCCATACGGTTCAAATGCAAGTGCACCATTTTCAAAAAGGTAATTGATGAGAATTGTATATGTTTTATGTTCTTCTTCAGCCGCTTTCACTTTAGTTCTATACGTTTGCTGTTTTTTGTATGTATTTACAGGTATCATCTGTTCTGCCTGAGAATTATCATATACATGATGAGAAACCTGTATTTCTACAGACTCCGAAAAATATTCTCTGTTGTTATATATTATTTTACAACGTATCTCCGCTCGTTCATTGCTATCAAGCATACTTCCTATTAATGCATAAGATACGGCAAGTTCCTTATTCGTTCCGCGTGCTATCTGAATCCATCGGCCTTCCTGATGCATATCGCGAATCTGCCAGCAATATTTTACAGCACCCTCAAATGTGGATGCTGCTTGCAATTCTATTTCCGTATTTTCCTTCAAAACAAGGGATGTTACCTTTTCCCCCTCCATTGTAATGTAAGGTTTATCTCCATTTGCGGAAAGAAATGGTGCCGGTGCAATAGCCCAAGATGTCACAAACAAAACCACAGTCATCATAACTGCAATCACTCGACGATGATACTTCAATTCTGTAATTTTTCCTAAAGATGTCTTCATAATACCAAGCCCCTCCTTTCCGATAGTTTTCGTTTATGATTTAAAAATTAAAATAGTCTGGGAAAGCTGTTCTCATTGCATGTAAACAATTCTCCATTCCCTCTGTCTGTGTTGCAAAAGCTTGTATTTTTATATTGAGATTCTCAAGTTCTTGCATTTCTTCATTGTTCCATTCACTCGGTATTTTCAACGTATCGAATAACTTTGCTGTATCCCCTTGAGCAAACGTCTCATGATAAAAGATGTAGATGACATATTCTCCCTCTGTTGCATTTGGAATCTGAACCATGGCAAAATGGTCATTATAAAGAACATTCTCCAAACCATTCCAAATACCGACTTGTGCAGTTTCCGCCAAAACTCCGCCGTCCAATACCATTTTAATGTCAATTCCATTCCCATCATTTAGTTTTATTACCTTTTGGAGATCTCCGTCTCCGTCAGTAAACGTAATTCTTCCGGCTATCCATGCATTATTTGTTCCTGTGTTTTGAATAGTCGGGTCTTTATAAATTGTTTGTCCTGGATGTATTCTTCCATAATCATGAATTGTTGCATCCTGACCACCAAAAATTTTTGTTGCCTCGTTATCTGCAACAAGATTTCCAAACTCGTCTTTTTTAACAGCAGATTCATATAACATAATTTTTACGCTACCTGACGTAAGTGTGTTACTAATCTGTGCTGTATCTGAAAAATATGCAATAGTTACTCCCACCAAAAGTAGTGTGATTACTGCGAGGAGCACATTACTGATGATTAGTTTTGATTTGAGTGTCATATTTACTCCTCCTTAGGGCTGAACCTTCGCCCAGGCATCCTGGGCAGAAGATATTCCCTCTTGTTGTATTGCGTAAGCTACAAAATCCAATTTTGGATTTTTTGTTAACGCTGCAAGGGCTTCTTCTGTTACTGTATCTTTGACTGTTACTTTGTTATCTTCCAGTATGTCAAATGTCTCGTCTTGTAGTGTCGCACCGACCTGACGATAATACACTCCGTCCACACCTTCCAATTCAGTCCATCCTTCTGAATCACTGATAATCTTATATGATATATAATCATCAATGTTTTGCGTTTTTACGATTTTAATGAAAAGCCAACATGCTTCGCTTCCATTTTTCACCGTTACTCTAGGATCTTTTTTCAATTCAACTGCAGGCAACAGATTGTACAATGTCCCGGATGTTTCCGTTAATTCCATTTCAATGTTACCTACAGTGAAAGAATTTGTGACAGGGTGAGATTTCGCCATGAGCCATGCCAGCGTTCCACTGACACCTGCGACGACAACAACTAAAAGTAAAACCACTTTCCAATTGTGTTTGCTTTTCATGTTCCTCATCCTCTGTATTTAATTTTTATTGAGCTTATTGAGCGTTTTTAACTGCATTCCATACATCCACAACGGTAGACTCATCATCAAATCCATCAGCTTGAATTGCGTAAGCAGTTAATACAACTTGTGCATTACCATATGTAGAAACCTCTGCCTCATCTGCCACGGAAAATGTTTCAAAAACAGGTAACTCCTGCTTTTCGTTTTCATTTCTTTCAATTGGGGTAGCGACGGCTTCTCCCTCAGCATATACATAAACACTAGTAGCACCTGATTCTGATATTTTTTTCCAATTATTTTCCGCCATTTGCTCTGCGATAGTATCTGCTACGCCTTCTTCATTTTTCTCAATTGCAGAAATTCCGTTCGTGATTTCAACGAACACATATGAAGTTTCGCTACCAGCTTCAACATACACAATTGGATCTTTAACATAAGTTTTTCCTGGCACTAAACGATACTTATTTCCATAGTGTCTGCCTTGACCTACTGTCCCATCCTCAGAAACAATACTTTCGTCCATTGTTATCGTCACATCTCCCACAGAAAATGTGTTCGTAATTTGACCTGATTTCGATGTCAAGAATGCTACTGTTACAAGTACTGTCACAAGCACCAATGATACTGCTGCCATCGAAAGCGCTGCAATTTTTGCAAGTTTCTTTTTCATCCTTTGTTCCTCCTTCTTAATTTTGTATATTTGTAATGCCCTTACGCATTAACAACATAGTAATGTTAATCCTCTAGCTTGTCCTCATCCTTTTTTAACGAATCCAATATATCTACGATGATATTAGTCAACATCATCATAATACAAAGACCAGCTGTACCAATGATCCCACGCGGTGTCTGAATTACACTCGCTATATATCCTAGAAATGGTATAGAAAACACGGGTTTTCCAATTACATTGCTTGCCGCAAGCAAATCACCGTCAACAATCTCATTTGCATCCCCTTTTGTGCGAAATGATGACTCATTCCCATTTTCTCCCTCTATGACTTCTATGATGCGATGGGTAACAACAGTACTTCCATTTAGCACATATGTAACAGGGTCTTTCTCCTTTAATTCTTGTGGGTCAATATCTTTAACATAGATAATGGAGCCAACGCGATAGGTTGGCTCCATAGATCCTGAGAGCACAGTATATGGCGTAAGTCCGACTATACGAACACCTGCTAACAATACAACAAGCACTCCTGTGATTATAATAACAAGCGTTGTTATAATATTAATAATCTTCTTGACTGTACTCATTATTCTTCTCCTCTGTCTCCCCATCGCTGTCTTGGTCATCCTGCGAATCATCTCGCGAAGCATCTGAACTATCCGAAGTCTCCGTACTTTCACCGGATGTTGATGTTGAATCTTGAGTTTCGGTCTTCGAGTCAGCGGTTGTATCTCCACCCACACTTGATGTCTCCGAATCACTTACTGTATTTGGTGTTGTTGCAGGTATTGTCTGCGAATCATCATCCGAGGTATCATCCAATATTCCACTTGTCGGATTCCCTATCGTAATTTTCTCGTTTTGTTCTATTATCTTAGCAGAATCCGTTTCGCTACAACTTCCCCAGTTTGCAGTAATACGAACCTTTGCACTTTCGTAACACTTAATTGTAAATGATAATGTCATCTCTTGACCAATAGAAATGGTATAATACCAATCAGACACTTCATTATCTGCACCTAAAATCTCAATCTTACAATATCCATTCTTTGCATTTCCAGTTGCTGTTATCCCAACAGTATATTCTTTAGCACTATTTTCCTGCGAATCTAGTTGAAACGTATGGACCATGTCACCAGCTTGTGTGCTCGGTTCTATTTCCTCCAAAGTTTCCCCTTTTCCATCTTGCTTGTTCTCAGCAACGATAATCTCTGCATTATAAGTCGCCGCCATAATCGTATTCGAGCCAGAGGTAATACTGCTTGAAAAAAATGCATATGCCGAAAATCCCATTGCTGATAAACAACAAACCATACACACAATTGCAACAGCAACCCGCATGATAAATACTTTTTCTTTTATCTTTCCGTCTTCTGGAACATATAAATACTCTTCATATATTCGTTTCATGCAGCAACCTCCTTTCTGTCTCACTCTAAGCTAGTTCTTCCCTTCCTGCATTGCCTGTACCGTGATTCCAAGTTCTATGGACGGCGGATTGTTGTCACGATAGTTTGCTGCGTTTCCAACTTCCTTCGGCATGCGAACAATCACAGCTGCAAACGCTTCACCTTCTGCCTGCAAATTACCAGGCTCTGATGTATAACTGCTAAGCGCATTTGTTGCCTGCTGTTCCGTCAAACTACGGTTTGCCAACTTTTGTGTAAGCTCCGCTTCCGTATCAGCGAACACCACGCCAAATTGTAAAAATTCCGGCAAATAAATGTCCTGTCCATACACATTCTTTGCCCGCACAATTGTCTGTAAATTTGGTACAACCGCAAGATCATAGTTAAAACCTACCGTACCTTTATTTTCTATTTTTAAATAAACCACCTGCACGTAGCCTGGTTCATAAAGTGCTTCGTCGTCAAATATCTTGGTATTCGACTTCACCTCTTCATAGCCATTCTCCGTCTTGTGAGAAACCACTAAATCAAACTCTGCAAAGTTGAAATTATTTCTTATTTCCGGTGATTCATCCACAAACCATGCAATTGATGAACCTGTTCCTAGTATGCACCAGATAATCATAAGACATACACTGAGGGCTAACGCGGTTTTCGTAAATATTCTTCTCTTCACCTTGCTGTCCCTCCCTTTGCTGTCTCATCTGTATCATCTTTACGTCTGTTTAAAATCACAATAATTACGATGGCTATCACCGAGCATCCAAGGCCAATTATCCAAGGTACACTACTTGCCCTGTCTCCGGTCTGCGCGCTGCCATCATCTATTTCTTCCACCATGAATTCCCAATCGAGATATCCAACCAATTCCTGGTAGTTGTTATCTAA
>JAEIGA010014392.1_pt1 | contig 12044 bp, 9 predicted proteins | sample 9270691 | NCBI WGS metagenome assembly JAEIGA01 (sample SAMN17057246, study PRJNA624740) | gut metagenome | biome: biome; isolation source: fecal sample | host: Bos grunniens | place: China: Xizang | collected 2019
CCACCGTTCGCTCTTGTAACCTTCTCTCTGTTCGTATTTCGAATTTGAATCACAAGAACTTTTCGTGTTTACACTTGTTCTCATTTACTCGTTGCCTTGAAATTGCAGTCCACAACATTACGATAGACTCTCTATCATTTATACTCGTTACAGACTAATTTAATTTCATCTTCTAACTTTACCTCGTTATCTTTTCTCAAACTTGTCAATGAACTTACCGTTATTTCTCAAACGGGTTGCAAAGGTACGACTTTTTTCTTTACCTGCAAATTTTTCTGCACTTTTTTTTGAAAAATTTTCACATTATTTTTTCATCATTTAGACAACATCCTATTTTTCAACCATTTACGCGTTTTCATACAATCGAAGATTTTTTTCAATATATTTTACTTAAATTTGTAAACTTTGCGAAATCTCCTGAGGCACGATATACGCATTGATTAATATTATATAGGGATAATAATATGGACGGGATACTGACAGCACTGTTTCTGACACTGATTGCCGGCTCTGCCACCGGCATAGGAGGCGCCCTTGTGCTGTTCAAAAAGAAACTCAGCAGCAACTTCCTGGCTGGGGCATTGGGACTCAGCGCAGGAGTGATGCTCTTCATATCCCTGGCAGAGCTTTATCCGGAAGCTCAGGCTGAAGTCATGTCCATCGCCCCGGATTCCCATGGAAAGACTTTTGTGCTTATCGCTTTCTTTGTGGGCATGGGAATAATAACCCTTATCGATTTTCTTATTCCTGAATACGAAAACCCGCACGAAGCATCAGGACTGTCACTGGGCGAGAAGACCGCCGCCGTGGACATGATGGAGCACAACAGCAATGCTTCCGCTCTGAAAAGACTCGGCATAATGTCAGCCATAGCAATTGCCGTTCACAACTTCCCGGAAGGAGTGGCAACATTCGTCGGCGCACTCAACAACCCTGAGATGGGAGCGGGCATCACATTCGCAATCGCCCTGCACAACATTCCGGAAGGTATTGCCGTAGCCATACCTATATATTATGCAACAAGGAGCAAAGGCAAGGCTCTGCTTTATGCCACCCTTTCAGGGTTCAGCGAAGTGCTAGGTGCATTGCTCTGCCTTGCAGTGACGTCAATATTCGGAATTGAACTGACAGGAGACAGCATGGCATTCCCGCTGATCCTCTCCGCAGTCGCAGGTATCATGGTGTATATATCGTTGGACGAACTTCTTCCAACTGCAGAGAAATACGGCAAGCACCATATCGCCATCGCGGGCGTGGTGGCCGGCATGGCAATCATGGCCGTCAGCTTATTAATAATGTAATATATATATGGAAAAGATTTTAGACAGATTTTTGAGGTACGTTTCCGTTGACACAAAGGCCGACCCGGCTTCGGAGTCTCAGCCAAGCGCAGCAAGAGAGCTGGACCTGCTGAAGATGCTGCGAGACGAACTCAACGCAATGGGGGTGGAAGCGACTTTGGATGAATATGGATATGTTATGGCAAGCATCCCGTCAAATTGCGGAAAAGATGTGCCGGCAATCGGATTCATCGCACATGCTGACACAGCACCGGATGCTCCCGGCAACGACGTGAAGCCACAGATCATCGAGAACTATGACGGGGGCGAGATTCCACTCAAAGGCGTACCCGGACTCAGCCTGAAGCCAAGCGAATTTCCAGAACTCCTTAATTATAAAGGTCAGACAATCATCACAACCGACGGCACTACCCTGCTCGGAGCTGATGACAAGGCCGGCATCGCAGAGATAATGAATGCCGTACAGTATATCGTAGAGCATCCTGAATTCAAGCATGGAGAGATCAAGATCGGATTTACCCCTGACGAGGAGATCGGACGCGGAGTCGTCAAATTTGACGTGAAGAAATTCGGAGCACAATACGCCTACACCATGGACGGAGGCCAGATAGGTGAACTCGAGTATGAGAACTTCAATGCAGCCGGAGCGACTATCAGGATCCAAGGCTGTAATGTTCACCCTGGAACAGCAAAGGGCAAGATGAAGAATGCCACACTCATCGGAATGGAGTTACATGGCATGCTTCCAGTAGAGCAGCGCCCTGAATACACCAGCGGCTACGAAGGGTTCTATCACCTGATCGGTTTTAACGGAGAGGTTGAGAACGCAACATTCTCATACATCATCCGCGATCATGACATGAACCTATACGAGCAGAAGAAAGAGTTCATCCAAAAATGTGTAGACTTCATCAACGCCAAATACGGGGAAGGCACAGCTACCCTGGAGTTAAAGCACCAGTACTACAACATGCGCAAGCAGGTCGAGCCTCACTACCACATCGTGGAAAAGGCCATGAAAGCCATCGAGATGGCAGGCATCACCCCTAAGGTGCAGCCAATCCGCGGAGGCACAGACGGAGCGAACCTCTCATTCATGGGACTCCCTTGCCCGAATATCTTCGCCGGAGGCCATAACTTCCACGGCAAGATGGAATACCTCCCTCTCCAGAGCATGGAAAAAGCCAGCGAGGTGATCCTCAACATAATAAAACTTTACGCAGAATAAATAAACAATTAAAACTAACCTTAGTCATGAACCTCTATTTTTTCATTGGAACCAATGGCCAGCAGTATGGCCCGGTTCCAGCAGAGAATCTGAAAGCTAATGGAGTGACAAGAGAAACACTTGTATGGTGTAACGGTATGGCAAATTGGGCTAAAGCAGCAGACGTTCCCGAACTCGCCGCTCAGTTCGCTCCACCGATACCTCCAGTTCCACCAGTCCCACCAGCCCCACCAGTTGCTCCAGTTGCTCCAGCTCCACCAGTTGCCCCTCATACGCCTCAAAGAAATGTTCCTGGCCAGCCTATGGTCTGCCCAGACAACTACCTCGTATGGGCAATCCTTACAACCATCTTATGCTGCTGGCCTTTAGGTATTCCTGCCATTGTATATGCGACAAAGGTTGAGAAACGCTGGTCACAGGGCGACAGACTCGGAGCATTGGAGAATTCATTGAACGCAAAGAAATGGTGCAAAATCTCTCTTATTGGTGGTATTGCAACATTCGTTTTCTCCTTCATCGTTAGTTTCTTCGGAGCACTTTAAATAAGTCAGGCTCATTAACAAGAACAGCTGCTATCGATATAGCAGCTGTTCTTGTTCTTTATTTCGACTCCTCTCTCCTCTTCTTTTCACGAAACTCCTGCTTGTACATTTCAAGCAGTTCTGCTTCTCTCTGGGCCTGCTTTGCGGCATCTTCCAGCGCCTTTCGCTTTCGCTTGCGCTCCTTGGCAAGTCGCTTGGCCTCTTTGGCAGCAGCCTTCTCGGCATCACGCTTATCCTTTTCCGCCCATTTAGCCTCGACAGCCTCCTGCTTGCGCTTCTTTTCAGCTTCTCGCTTAGCTTTCTTCTCAGCCTTGGCTTTTTCTTTTTCAGCTTTCCTTGCAGCTTTTATCTCTTCCGGGGTAAGGATCTTGACTACTGACGTGTCAGCAACAGCAAGAGAGTCAGAAGGAATGCTCAATGTATCCTGAACTGCAATCGAATCTGTCACCTGCACAGAATCAGCCTTCACAAGAGTATCAAGCTTTGCCAAAGACTCTGCCATAGCCAGGCTGTCTGCAAAAGCAATGCTGTCAAGCTTTGCCTTCTCAGCCGCTTGTTGCTCAGCGATCTGCCTGTCGCGTTCACGAAGTCTCTTGAGTGAATCTCTTACGGCTATCTGCTTATAAACGTCACTCATATAGCCAGGGAAGTAGAAGTCAGTCTGCTTGTATGTTGCACGAGGGTGCGCCTCGTATTGTCGACGCTGGCTTGGCCTGAGAGACAACGGAGTCACTGCATTCCTGTCTTCCGGACGCTTTTCAGGGTGCCAGCTGAAACCTTTTAGCTGCTGGTCATCTTCAGACAGCTGCACTATCGGGAAGCCATCATTCTTTGCTTGGTCGTAGTAATAGATCTTCTGTATCTCACCATCCTTGAACAATGCTGACAGCATCTTTGACTCCGGCTTGTTGACTGTGGCAAGCGTCTCGTTCTCCTCAACATAGAACAACGCAGAAGCACCTCCAAGCACATCAAAGCGATTCATCTCACCCTTATCATCAAAGTACGCGAGCATCTCCGTTCCCTTTATCTGGTCGAAATGAGTCGAGTCTTCCTGAATTGAAATAAAGGCGTTAGCCATGAGGCTGGCCTTGTCCATCGCACCGTTTCTGACAAGCACATATATACTGTCCGCAGTATACTGCTTGCTGCTTTCCTGCCATATTATAGGATCGATAAAAAATCTGGCAAGCGAATCCAGATCGCAGAAGAGCAGAGAGTCGCACACGATCTGCATATCCTTCTTATACACCTTGACATTGCGTGTCGCCTGCAGGAAGCCGATCTTGGTTGTGTCCTTAGGAGGTTCGATGACCAATGTGTCTGTCACCATCAATGTGTCAGAAACAGCAAGAGAATCCGACATCATCAAGGAGTCAGCCGGCATCGTCCTGGCCGTGGAATCTGATGGCGCCTGTGGTCTCGACAGTGCACCTTTACCTGGACCTGGTCTGGCCGGAGGTGTTTCTGCAGCTGTAGCGGCAGCAGGCATCTGCGGCTTCGACTTTGCAGTCTGAGGACGATAGTTAGGATCATTCTTTGCAGCCTCCTCAGCAGCTTTTGCAGCCTCGGCTGCTGCCTTCTTGCGGTACTCACCTACCGGATCCACATGCATGGCTTCAACTCTCTTCTCTGCATCAAGAGCAACAAGAGAATCCACATCGCACCGAGGCAATGTATAATACACCAGTTTCTCCGCTCCCAGATATACAGTATCAATTGATTCGTCCTTGTTCTGAGTCTCGGAAATAACTGCAGGCTTGCGGGTCATGGTAACCTTGGAAATTGAGTCCAAGTACTCGATACGCCCTGCAAGCGCAAAGATATTCCTTGTGGTGTCAGTAACCTGCGCGTTTCCGAGCATGTCCACATTGGATGTATTTCTATAGAAGAACAATGAGTCGCTCCAGCCTTCCTGATCTTCAGTCATGACATGCACATGGTTCTTGAAAAAGAACACCTCATTGGCACGGTCATACCATCCTTCATTTGCTGAAAGCATGTTGTCATCCTTCCACACATCTGTAGCAAAACCGAATGTAGCGAAATCCTTTTCCGACTCATACACCAGAGAGCGCGTCTTGACGAAAACCGAGTCTGTGAACATGTTCACATCACTCTCGAAAGTAAATACCTTTATCTTGGAATCATATGTACCGTTGCGGCTCTCGATGATCTGTCCATCCTTGTCTCTCATGGATCCTCCATTCTGAAACACTGCAACTGAGTCGGCTGTATTATAGTCCAGGTGCCTTGTTCGCAAGGTATTGCGATCCTTATCGGTCAGCTGGACAATGGATCCTCTGAACTGCGCGAGGTCCTGGTCGACCAAGTACTTGAGATTGTCACTTGTCAGAACGGTCTCATCCTGCAGAATGCTGACATTACCCCATGCGTCAATAACTTTAGCATCGACATTCCACAAGGCTGTATCACACAAGAGGTATGTTCCGTTATGAAGGAATCGTGCAGGACCAATAACCTTTCTGTAGCTGATATCATTTATCACAACTGTCTGTGCCGACTTTGAGCTCAGCAGGAAGACCAGGCTGTCCTTCTCCTCCTTCTTACCTGCCGCTTTTCCCTTTCCCTGTCCCTGAGCGTTAGACATGACAGAGAAGCCCACCGTAACGGCGAGAGCTATGGCAAACAGATAACGAAGAAACTTCATTGAATGAATTCTAAAATTTATTTACGGAACTTCTCTTCCCATCCTTCCCTTTCGAAGACACAGTCCTTGAAAAGAGGATCGATGATGATGTATGTGGTCTTTATCTTTTCGTCAATGAATTTGTTGATAGCTTCCTGACGGACCTTATCCTCTGCATGTCTGAGCATAAGACTATAGTCCTTCTCAAATGTTGCAGGATGGGCTGGAATGATCTTGTCCACCTTGATGATCTTATATACAAGATTTCCGTCACGGCCTTCATTGTCCAATGATTCTACCGGCTCTGAGATCTCACCCTCCTTGAGATTCCTGATGGCAGCATAATCCTGAGGCTTGAGCTGGTCTATTTCAAAGTAAGACGAACCGGACGTAGGGTCTGCCATCTGACCACCGTTTGTTCTTGTCGAAGGATCCTCCGAATAGAAACGTGCAGCGAGCTCGAATGTCACCGCATCGTTCTGAAGCTCTGTCTTAAGACTGTCAAGAACATGGAAACCCTTCTTTCTGTCTTCTGAAGTATATTCTGGTTTAAGAAGGATATGACGAGCATTGAACATGTCTCCCTTCTTTTCAAGGACCTCAATGATATGGAAACCGTCCGGAGTCTCTACAATCTGAGAAACCACACCTACCTTAAGAGCCATGGCAGCGTCGGAGAATGCAGGCCAGAAGATTGACTTGGAGGCCATTCCAAGTTCTCCTCCCTTTCTTGCGCTACCTGGGTCCTGAGAATATATACGTGCAAGTGTAGAGAACTTCTCGCCATTGATGATTCGCTCTCGAATTGCGAGGAGACGCTCCTTTACAGCAATATTCGCAGCCTCACGGTCAGGATATATACATATCTGGCTCAACTGATACTGCATAGGAACAAGCGGAAGATCTGCCGGATCCGATTCCTCGATATACTTCTGAACATCATAGGGAGTCAGGGCCGGAGTCTTCTTGGCGATCTCCTGCTGCATCTGCTGAGTCAGCGTCTGGTCAGTTATGGCGGCACGCCACTCCTGGCGGAGCTTGTATATCGGCTTACCGAACTGCTTTTCAACACCCTCGTCGCCGCCGAGATTTGTTCTGAGCATATCGATTCTTCCGGAAAGTTCACTTTCCACCATCTCGTTATTTACCACAAGAGAGTCAACTCGTGCCTGCATCAGGAAAAGCTTGGAAGACATCATGTTCTCCAATATCTCGCATCTTCCGCTCTTATCGGAAAGCATACCGTATGCCTTCATCACCTGCACTTCCTCCTCAAGGTCAGAGAGCATTATCATCTCATTACCGACAACCGCAATCGTCTTATCGATCAAACCATTGGAGTATTTCTGAGCCGAAGCCGAGAAAGCGATAGCTGCCAACGACAAGGCCACTGCCAGCTTCTTTGTCCAGAGAATGTTCATATCTATTTCAATATTTCAAATTTTCCACTTTCGCGCGCGTCATTCAGCAAATCCTGTTCCAATGTCGCAATCAAGGACTGCTTGCGCGCACTTATTATCATATCCCTGATAAAGGGAGCACTATATTCTAACGGGGCAATCTTTCCGGCCGGAATAAGTTCGGTAACAAAGGCAATACTCATTACGCCAAGAGTATCCGCCCTCTCTATCCAGCCTTTCCTTACGGATGCCATAACCGACGCAGACTCAGAACCGAATTCTCTGGCCAGAGTCGAAGCATCAATCCAGGCATCATTCCAGGTCGTGAACCTATATGCAGAAGAGAATGCCAGACTATCCGCCTCAATGAGATCAGCAGCGTCGTCAGAGGACATCTTTTTCTTTATCATATTCAGCATTGGAGATTTCTCCGATATGCTTACAAAGCGTGCCTTTACCACTGGGCGCTGAAGAGAGAATCTGTCCGGATGCTGAGCATAGAATTCGTGTATCTGATCGTCCAGCACCAAAGTATCGAGTCTCTGGTTTACATACAGCTGCTCGTATCTGTATTTCAGAAGAGAACGTCTGTATGATTCGAGCTCCTTGGACACATCCAGTTCAGACGAAGAAAGCTGACTTTCCGCAACATCCAGGAAAATATGGTCCAGAGCCCATGAATTTATGTACTGTCTTGCCAGAATGATGCTGTCTTCGGGTGAAATGCCGTTCGGGATGATCTTCTGGAGTTCTTCCATCATCAGCTTGGTCTCACCCACCTGCGCAACAACCTCTCCCTTGTCAAGAAAGTCCGAAATCGCCTTGCACGATGCGAACATCGGCAAGACGATCCCTAAAAGTATCGCTATGTGCGCAATCCGCCTCATCAGCAGATTAGCGTGAATAGTTCGGAGCCTCACGTGTGATGGTCACATCGTGTGGATGTCCTTCAAGATATCCGGCATTTGTGATGCGGACAAACTTAGCATCACGAAGCTTCTCGATGTTCGGAGCACCGCAGTATCCCATTCCCGCACGGAGACCACCTACGAGCTGATATACGACCTCGTTAAGCGTTCCCTTGTAAGGCACCTGAGCTACGATTCCCTCCGGAACGAGCTTCTTGATGTCCGCCTCCATATCCTGGAAGTAGCGGTCCTTCGATCCCTGCTGCATTGCCTCGAGCGAGCCCATGCCGCGGTATGACTTATATTTACGTCCGTTAAGGATGATTGTTTCTCCTGGAGATTCCTCTACACCAGCGAAGAGCGAACCGGCCATGATTGTGCTTGCACCGGCTGCAAGAGCCTTCACAACGTCACCTGAGTAACGGATACCGCCGTCTGCAATCACTGGAACGCCTGTGCCCTTCAGAGCCTCGGAAGCCATCATCACAGCTGAAAGCTGAGGCATACCCACACCTGCGATTACGCGTGTCGTACAGATTGAGCCAGGTCCGATACCTACCTTCACAGCGCTTACGCCTGCATCTGCGAGAGCTTTTGCACCCTCTGCAGTAGCAACGTTACCTGCAACAATCTGAACCTCTGGAAGAGCGTCACACGCTCTCTTGATAACATCAAGAACGCCCTGAGAGTGACCGTGAGCTGTATCCACTACGACAGCGTCAGCTCCTGCGCTAACGAGCATCTCGATGCGCTCGATTGTCTCTGAGTTCACACCTACAGCGGCAGCTACAAGAAGACGGCCCTTGCTGTCCTTCGATGCGATCGGATTATCCTTGATCTTCATAAGGTCCTTGTAAGTGATCAGGCCGATGAGCTTGCCGTCACCGTCCACTACAGGAAGTTTCTCGATCTTGTACTGACGAAGGATGTCTGTCGCCTCAGGAAGGCTGATGCCCTGACGTGCAGTAACGAGATTCTCCTTTGTCATGATTTCTGACACAGGCATCTTAGGATCCCTCTGGAAACGAAGGTCACGGTTGGTCACGATACCAACGAGGAAACCGTTCTCATCAACCACAGGAATACCACCAACATGGTGCTGAGCCATCATTCCAAGCACCTGGCCGACTGTGGCGTCAGGGTGGATGGTGATAGGATCATAGATCATACCGTTTTCAGCTCTCTTCACGCGACGAACCTGATTCATCTGCTCCTCAATGCTCATGTTCTTGTGAATGACACCGATACCACCGGCACGAGCCATTGCAATAGCAAGCTCTGACTCAGTGACTGTGTCCATTGCAGCAGAAACGATAGGAGTCTGGAGAGTGATTTCTCTTGTGAACTTAGTAGACACATCCACAGTTCTTGGAAGAACCTCTGAATGTGCAGGAATCAATAATACATCGTCGAAGGTCAGGCCTTCAATAATCGGAGAGTTTGTGAAAGTTTCCATGTCGTGTCTAAAATTTGGCAAATGTAATCATTTTTTCTGACATATGTAACAATTACTCGGGCAAATCAAAACGAAGCGCACAGTTCCGCACGGGCGCGAAGTGCCGCAGAGAGTTCCTTGATACCATGACCACCCATGTTCTCACGTATCGGCATCATTGCACCGAGGGCACGATAGTCTCGTTCGTAGTATTTATCCACAGTACCTCCGTAGGAATCGGAAAGGCCCTTGACTGCATCCATGACTTTTGATCCACCCGAAACATTATCTGCCACGATCTCCAGCATTCCGGCGCCCAATGACAATACATTCTCAACCGTTTTCTTCTCGACAGAAAGTGCATTGGCCGCAGTCGACACAAAAGGATCAGACGAGCCTGACATGTATTTCTGAGCACAGGTAAGAGGATCGTTGGCCGCTATCACATCCACGATGTAGCCCCTCCAGTCATCGTCTGCGTTTTTCCTTGCCTCTTCGTACTGTTCATATACCTTTGGAGACACTCCTGCAGCATTGAACAGAACCGCCGGACACCCGTAACGCACCGCCATCTCGGAAGACAATCTTCCTCCGAGAGAATGGCCGGCAAACTCAAGATTGTCAATCGTGACATAACCAGCTGCAATAAGTTCGTCGACAAGTGCCGAGGCACGCACGACCTGAGACGCATCCTCGTTCAGAGCACCATTCACATCTTCATATGCATCAATTATAAAGTCCATCACCTGCTTGAGTTTTCTCCAGCTTCCTGGAAAGTCGGTTCCGGCAAAAACCACAGCCCTGCGGCTACCTTTAGCCATCAGAGAACACTTCAGGCCGTACATGGAGTGCTCATCTATGATTCTTGCCAGCGCAGGATCGTTCTCTGCAAGATCTTTCCAACCTTGAGGAAGAGCCACTTTGCTGTCCTTGTATGCATAATTGGCCAGCTCTGCCAAGTCCGCATAGTCATTGAAGACATCAGCCAGGAAAAGGCGATCCTCGTCAGAAAGTTTTGCAAGGCTGGCAGCAAACTCCTCAGCAGCCTTTGCAGACGCATTCTTCATCTCCTTTTCGTCAGCCATAAATGCATAATATGCATCATCAAATGCACCCGACTGCTGATCGTGACCATAATAAATCATGTCATTCTGGAGCAGGAAGGCATCCCTTTGCTGAAGATCAACATATGTTTCTGACTGACCGGCCTTCTTGGCTCCGCCAGCACAAGCTGCAACCATAATGGCAGAAAGAAAAATCGAAGATAAATGTTTCATTGTTCCCATCAGATGAAAATTTCATGTAAGACTTTCAGTGAATTCACATTGACCGCCGATTCGGTATGGAATTCTATATATTTCAGTATCTCCTCGGAGAGCTCATTGCGGACTTTTCCGCTGAGCGGAATCAGCATCGATTCGGCGAAAGGCTCTTTCATGAACCGTTCCGCAATCGGGTAATGCTCGCCGACAAAAGGCTCCAGGTCACGTGCCTCAGGACTGAATCCCAGCACCATGGTCATCTCAAGAAGAAACCGTATGTGAAAATTGCTGAAATCCGTCTGGATCGCGTCCAGAAGCAGAATATTCTTTTCACACCACTCGTAGAGTCCTTGTTCGTGTGCACCCTCCTTCAGAACCCTGAAAAGGACCTCGCTCATGAACATGGTCATCGAATTCTTGTAGAGGTTGTTTCTTATACCTGACAGCGGATGGCGGGAGGATATGTTTCTGGCTGTGAAAAGGGTTGTCTTGGACGATTCCTGAATATCTGCTTCAAGAATGTTCAACGGCAGAAAGAGGGACATCTGCCTCTTTCCGGCTCCCCTTACAAAAAAGCTTCGCCGTCCATAGTCCCTGCTGAGGGTATGGACGACGAGAGAATTCTCTCCGAACTTGGTCGTATGCAGTACTATCAGTTCGGTATTCTGTGTCATTGTCTGCTATTTTTGGTCATGAAGCCACTGAGCCATTGCTCTGAGAGCCTTACCTCGATGTGAGATGGCGTTCTTTTCTTCTTCCGAGATATCGGCAAGGGTAAGTCCGGGGTATTCATCTGCAATGAATATCGGATCGTATCCGAATCCTCCGTTACCAGACTTTTCCCTGGCAATGATTCCTTCCAGAGTTCCTTCAAACATCTTGATCTGCCCGTCAATGATAAGGGTGACCACACTCTTGAAACGCGCTCTTCTGGAAACCGGCTTGACCTTCAGGCCAAGTCCGGAAGCCATGCGTGCCTCTCCCTCGATTACGCCGAGTTCGTAGAGCACCTTGTCCATATTCTTGTTAAAGTCCTTGTCATCTCCAGCATATCTGGCTGTATATACTCCAGGAGCACCACCAAGGGCATCGACTTCCAGTCCCGTGTCATCTGCAAAGCAGTTACATCCAAGCTTTTCATACAGATACTGAGCCTTCTGCAATGAATTGGCTCTCAATGTCTTTCCAGTCTCAGGAATATCCTCTGTTATTCCTACATCCGCGAGGGAAACGAGCTCAAAGCCCTCGCCTAAGATTTCTGATGCTTCACGCAATTTTCCGCTGTTGCCCGTTGCAAATACAATCTTCATAAATTTCA
>JAEIGA010014393.1_pt1 | contig 12043 bp, 17 predicted proteins | sample 9270691 | NCBI WGS metagenome assembly JAEIGA01 (sample SAMN17057246, study PRJNA624740) | gut metagenome | biome: biome; isolation source: fecal sample | host: Bos grunniens | place: China: Xizang | collected 2019
AACGATAAGAGCCGTGATAATGCCTAATTTATGCCAAAAACCAGCTTTCATAGCGTCTGAGCGTAGGTCGTGCTTGCTAGCGCCCTTGCAGATACCAGAGACAATATCAAGCAAGATGAAGATGAGCGCGAAACAAAGCCAAGTAGGGTCAATGTTGCTGAAAGCTTCGAATATGTTATTTGGAAACACGAAAATTAGCCCCCTTCGATGGGTCTTTAGTCATTTGGAATTAAAACGGGGTCTTAGAACGGCATAGACTGCGCCGCTGGCCTGCTATTACAACACGCGCACGGCGGTGCACGAAACAGACCCTTTGAGCGTTGCGCCGCTGTTCTGCCACAGGTTGAAATACACGGTCGTGGTGCTGGTGAACTTCATGACTCGCGTCATCATCATACGTGCGGGTGCAGCCGTCAGATAGACCTTGTTGGTTGCTTCGCGCTCTTCGATGCCGTTTTGATTGGTTCCCATGTAGCAGATACGGATGCCAGCCGCTCCATTTGTGACGTAGAAGCCGCCCGTTATTACCCAAGTACCGGCGGCAAATGACCTGCTGCCAACCAAAGTAGTGGTTGCATTCGGCAAATTAACTTCGGTAGGCGATAAATCCTGATGGACATAATCGCCCACGTGGGACAGTCGGTTCGCCGATTGCGACACCGATGCCAACGAATCGCTGATTGTGTTTGCCAAAGTGTCGATATGATCGATGTTCAAACCATCGATAACCACGCGATACAAAGGAATATCTACGGTAGTTTCGCCGTCCAGAATGGAGTCGTCATTATAAGAAGGGTCGACGGGATTAGCGGAAGGCGTACCTGTGATAACGGTCAAGGCAGCATTCTCAATACCGCCGCTGTTGGTATACCTAATTACAATCAGATCGTAGCGCGAAACTCCTTGACCGCCGCTTTGGATGGTTAGCGTTTCTGGGCTTTCGTTCGTAACGTGTCGGCCTTGTACGATTGCATCGCCGGTTGCGATTGTTACCGCGTTCGCGCTATCGATAGTCGCAGTTAGTCCGTTCTGCGTGTCCAAAATATAGGCATCGTGTCCGATGATGCCGGCGTTGAACCGCCCTACCATGTCGCTGTTGACGTGCGCGCTGCCTGCGTGCCCCGTGACTAGGTGCAAACTCATTTGCCGCCCCCGTTCATAAAGTCGTTAAACTGGTTGTCTTGTTTCTCCGCCAATTTGCCGTATGCTGTACCGCATTCGGGACACATAAGGCGCGCCATATGCACGCCGTCGGCGGTGTAGCGCGCGACATTGCGCCATTTCGCCGTTTTCGCGTCCTGTTCTGGTACGAATTCGGTTGCCCCGCACCTATCGCACGTGAAATTTGAACCCTTGATGATCATGTAGCCCCCTATGCCGTGCGTTGCCACACATAGACAGAAAGAAATGGCGGCATATTGTTATGCGCCAAACCGCCGCCCGTGTTTTCCACGTTGTCGCTATACCATTGGTAGTTGCTGGCTTTCTCGCTGGCACCGCCAGGGTACGCGCTTGAGCTGTTAGCCCATTGCAAGATACCGCTGTTGGTTCCAACCGCCGTATTACCTCCGTAGAGTTTCAAGCTGTGCTTGTGGGCGGGCATTTCGTTTTCAACCAAAGTGTGTTCCGCTTCGCCGCCCGTGTTTCCCGCCGCTTGGCTTGCTCCTGAACCGCCGCCATCGGTAGCAGCAAGAAGGAAACGCCCCGTGATACGCTGCCATGTGCCGCCAAACAATGAAGCGGGATTGGTTGCGTTAACGCTCATATAAATTGAACCTACGGGGTACGCGGCTAACACGCTGATTATTGGCGTAGAATCGCCGCCCGTATGGACCGATGAGGTCGGGGCTGATTCAGCGCCAGTCTCGTAGGTGACGTCCAGCACGCCGTTTTTGGTCTGGACCACCTTCTTGGTCACCTCGGCCACTACCGCGATGTTGAGCGAGTTGTCGACGGCCGTGATGATGTCGCCGACCTCGATCGTCTCGGTGTTGATGGTCGCGCGCGTCTCTCCGCCGCTCTGCATCTCCTCGAGCTTCTTGGTGCCCTCGGCGAGCAGCTCTGCCGCGTCCGCGTTGTTGTAGTCGTATGTCGCCGTGATCTCGTCCAGGCCGAAGAACGTCTGGGTCTGGGAGACCACGCCGTCTCCGTCAGCGTACAAGTGGATGACCGTGCGGTTCTTCAGCTCGCCCTCGCCCATGCAGACGAGGTGGTTCACAGTGCGCCAGTTGCGGGAGACCTCGAAATCCATAAGGTTGTCGTCGACGGTGTCAGCGTAGGTTGCTATCGCCGCCGCGCTGACCTTCACGACTCCCTGGTCATTGACCATGCGCAGCTTCGCTCCGTTGGCCTTCAACATGGCGCGCAGGCCCGTGTACGCGTCGACGAATCTCTCGAACTGGTAGCTCGAGATGGTGATGCCGCTCGACGCCGAGTCCGCCTGGAACAGGCTGTCCACTCCGATATACGACAGGACGGTCCCGATGCATGCGTTCGCATCGCCGCTGACCGTGTAGTAGTCATATCCAGCTTGCGGCACGATGACCTTGCCGGCCAGCACGCCCGTCCATGAGCGGCCGAAGTACGACGGCTCGTTGTCGATGGTATCTGATGACACGCCGTCGACGATGCCGCCGTACTCGGTGCCGTCAATATAGACGCGGCAACCAGCCGTTAGACGCGGCTTCGTTCCGAACGACAGCGTGAAGTCCTGCTCGTCGGTGCCGTATGCGAGATCGAGCGAGTAGTCCAGGATGTGGGCTATGTCGGTGCCGTATGCGTCTGTAGCCGTTATCGGATCCACGGCGGCACCGCCTCCTCGTCGTAGTACGTCAGGTCGAAGCCGAAGCCGCTCGGCCAGGTGACCGAGTTGATACCCGGTTTTAGCGTCTCGAAGATGTATGTGCCGCTACCGGCGCCAGTACCTCTGAGGCCAGCATCGAACGAGTTCGTTCTATTGCCGTTCTGGTCAACCAGCGTGATGGTATGCTTCAGCCCGTCTACCACGAGGTAGCCCCCGGCGGGGACCGTCACATCGACCTCGTAGCGGTTCGAGCCGATGGTGATGTACGGGTTGACCGCCGCGCCGTAGATGACGAACGACACGGGGGCGCCACCGATGGCCTCCACATCGACCTCGTCCGGGATGGTGCCGATGCCGAGGTCGTGCGGGTAGTCGTATGCGTAGTCCAGGTCGGTGTTCACGACGGCCACCTCATGGACGAACGACTTGGTGTAAGCCTTGCGCCAGCAGCCGTCCAGCAGCACGGCGGTGAATGTCGCCGACAGGTAGTCGGACGGCGAGTAGACGTCCTCCATCTTGGCAGCGACGATGTAACACGATTGCGTCCAGCCGTCGGCCTCGAACGTGCCCGGCGTATTGTTCACCGTGTCGCCGTCCGCCGCGCGCCTGAACGCCTCAGCGGCCTGGACCGTAAGCGACCTCACGGTGACGTCGACCGTCCTCGCGTTGCGGACCAGCCCCGTCACGCGCTTGGCTCCGAGCGTGTACGACCACGCCGACGAGCGGATGTCGGCGGCGATTCCCGAGTAGCGCAGGTCGCCGTCGAGCTCGTAGCGGTCGCCGTTGGATGCGATGTATGCGAACCTCGACATCAGACCACGCTCCTAACCATGCGTCCGAACTCGCGCGGCGTTGCGGTCGGCGCGTACTCCTCGATGATGGGTCCGAGGTTCTGCTCGAGCCATCCGATGACCCGCGCTGAGTCGTCGGGCATGTGGCTCGTGATGGCCTCGGCGTACCTGCTGATGTACGGGTCGTAGGCGGGCCATATCAGCTCGGGTCCGCGCTCCCCCGCCCCGATGAGCGTCGCATCGTCCACGATGCCGCCCTTCGCGTACCAGCTGACGGAGATGCTGGGAGGCGTGCCTTGCCCTCCGATGCCCCACGGCAGCTGTCCACCGTTGATGTTGAAATGCGGCAGCTTGAAGTGCGGCAGCTGCAGGTGCGCGCCGTTGATGATCCTCTTGATCGTGTTGATTGCGCTCGTCACTGCGTTCTTGGCCGCGTTGATGGGCGTCATGATGGCGTTCTTGACGCCGTTGAAGATGCCCTGGACCGTACCGACGATGGATCTCAGCCCGGCTATCTTCGCGGCCGTGAACGACGCGGTGCCGGAGATGACGGACTTGATGCTGTTGCCGATGCCGCTTATGAAGTTGAACACGCCCGAGATGACGGGCACGATGCCGTTGATGACGTCGGCGATGCGGTTGAACACCTCGGTCGCCACCGCCAGCAGACCAGCCCAGTACTCCTTCATGTTGTCGATGACGGAGCTGATGATTGGCCACGCCGCCTGGAAAATCGTGGCGATGCCCTGGACGGCCGTCTTGATGAGCTCCCAGGCAGCCTGCACGGTCGGCAGGACGTTGGCCTGCGCCCATGCGAGCAGCGAGTCGAACTCTGCCTTGATGCCGTCGAACGCTCCGGCTATGTCGGCCTCGGACGCCCCGAACGCCTGGGCGATCATCGACACGACTGACGCGCCGATGCGCTGGATGGCGGGCAGGACGTTCGATAGCGCCGTCTCGATGGCCGCGACCAGCTGGTTGGTCAGCTCGGTCATGTCCATGTCGGACGTGGCCAGTCCCGTCAGCCAGTTCTCCCAGGCCGCTCCCAATGCGCTGAGCGAGCCCGATATTGTCTTGGACGCCTCCTCGGCGGTTGTGCCGGTTATCTCCATCTCCGTCTGCATGACGTGGATGGCCTCGATGACGTCGTTGTAGTTTCCGATGTCGTAATGGATGCCGCTGATCTTCTCCGCATCTGCGAGAAGTCGCTCCATCTCCGATTTGGTTCCACCATAGCCCAGCTTCAGGTTGTCGAGCATGGTGTAGTTCTGCTTGGCGAAGCCCTGGTACGCGCGGGTGATGCTCTCCATGTCCGTGCCCATCTTGTTGGCGTTGTCGGACATGTCGCGCATGGCCATATCGGCCACCCTCGCGGCCTCCTCGGTGTCGCCTCCCAGCGACTGGATGAGCGCGGCGGAGAAGCCCGTCACGTTCTCCATGTACTCGTTGGCGGACATGCCCGCGGTCATGAAGGCCTGGCGAGCGTTCGCCTGGACGATGGCGGACGATTCCTTGAACAGGGTGTCCACGCCGCCCACGAGCTGCTCGTAGTCGGCCGCGTTCCAGAACGCCTTGGAGAGCTGTTCGCCCATCATGGACGCGACCTGCGTGATCATGTTGGCGAGGATGTTGCCGATGGCGACCGCCCCCGCGCCGACCGCGCCCTTCAGGCCGCCAGACATCTCGGTTCCGAACTCGGTTCCGAGCGATCGCGCGTCGCCCTCGAGCCTGGGTACGACGTTGAGGTACGCGTTGCCGATAGATGATTGAGCCATGTCACCTCCTCGGTTGAGATAGCTTTTCCATCAGTTCGCTGACGGGCATGACTCGCGCCGGCAGCGATTTTTTGCTCCTCTCGGTCAGCTTCGACGGTCCCACGAGTTCGGGCCTGCGCCCGCGCTTCCGCGGGTCGCCCATGCCCCATATGAGGCCGTTGAGGCTGTTGAGGACGGATGCGAGGAGGACTTCCTCGAGGCCCCACGACATGTCGCGGTCCTCGGATACGAGCGTCCTCGCCTTCGGCGGGAGGTGCATCGCCAGGCAGGCTATATGGTGTGCGGTGTGTCCGCCGGCCATGGCGTGGTCCAAGTCGATTCCGTAGTACTGCTGGAAGTCGGCGCGGAGCTGTGCTTCGTGCAGCCTCCACTCGGTGGCGAGGATCATCAGTTTTTTGGGTAGAGCTCCTTGATGATGCGCGATGCGGTGAGGACCACGGACTCCATGGTCGCGTCCTCGCCGCCGCAGTGCTCCACGATCTTCTCCTCGTCCACGTCCGTCGCCAGCGCGATGACCTCGAACATGAGGGCGATTGCCTTCGCGTCGAGCTCGCCGTCCAGCTGCGAGACGAGCTTGAACATCTTCCAGGATTTGACCTGGTCGGTGTCGATGTTTACCTCCATGCCGTCGACTTCGACGGTCTTGACGGAGGCGGCGGAGGGCATACCGCCCCCCGCCTGCTTGGCCGCTTCGATGAGTTCCTCGCGGCTCATTTCCTCCAGGTTCACGTTTCTCTCCTTACGAGGTTGCGCCGGTGGCGCCGGTTACGAACGCGGTGTACTCGTGCATCGTCACGCCGTTGGTGTCGGCGATGGCGTTGAATGTGAGCTGGCGTCCGTCGACCTGAGTGCCGTCCATGGTGATCTCGCCGCGCTCGGTGAGCTGTGCGGTCATGCAGTAACGCTTGACGATGGTCTCGCGCGGGGTCGTCTCGATGATGATGCAGACGGGGTCGAGCGTGCCGCCGTGGTGCTTGGCGTGGATGTTGCCGTCGCCGTCCACGGTCACCATGTCGTCGCCCCAGATCAGCTTCGCCACATCGCCGTTGCACTGGATGGGCATGAAGCTGATGGACTCGGTGTACTCGGTGCGCACGTTGTAGACCTCGGTGCGGCCCTCCCAGGCGCGGATGGCGTCGTTGGAGGAGGACTCGGAGATCTGAACGCCTGCGTCGGAGGTGAAGCCGAGCAGCGTCCAGGGAGAGGAGAACGCGGTGGTCGCATCGGTCGGCAGCGTGGTGCCCTGGGGAGCAACCCAGATCGCGCCCGTGGCCGCAGCGGCACCGACGCCGACCTGTGCGGTGTTCATAGTAGCCATGTAATAGGCCTCCTATTCGGTTGTCGTTTGGTTTAATCCGTAAGTTGTGCCGTGCAGTCGTACACGGTCTGGTAGCGTGGCCTGCCCGTGGACTCGTCCCAGAACGGATAGGGACCCGAGTTGACAATGGCCTTGGCGATTCCGTAAGGCCTCGAGGTCGTGACGAGGAGGTTGCGGATCTCGACCGCCATCTCCTCCGCGCGCGCCTCGGTGTCGGCCCACGTCTGGATGGCAACCGTCGGATGGTCCACGAGGTCCTCCACGTTTCCGCCCGTCCTCTCGACCGTGACTAACTCGGTTGCCGCGGTCGCTGACGGGTACGTGGATGCCTCGTAGCCCGCCGTGTCGAGCCATGAGACGAACTGTTCGGTGACGCTGTACATCTCTATCCCTTCGCCTTGAGCAGGGTGTTGTTCTCTAGGTTGTCCTTCTGGGCTGCGTAGTTCGCCGTGTAGACGATGCCGATGTAGCTCCCGCGCCGCAGCTGGACGTTGCCGTCGTACTCGGCGTGCGTGGGGCCCCTGGTCTCGCCCGTGGCGTGGTCGTGGAACACGCCCGTCTGGTAGCCGGCGCTCATCGCGTTAGCGCCCGAGATTATCTCGTCGGTGCGCTCCTTGATGATGGCCTGCGTGCCCTCCTGGGCGTAGGCCGCATCCTCCAGCGCCTTCTGGTCGATGACCACCTCGACGTTTGCGATGCTAGCCATGGGCCCTCTCCACCTGCACCTGTAGGTGCCAGTCGGTCGGCGTGTTCGCGTCCATGTACGGGCGCGGGTCGCCCACCACCGTGTAGTCCCCAGACCAGGGAGCCGGAAGTGTGACTCTGCACCCCTCCAGCGTCCCGTTGTAGGTCTTTGGGAAATGTAGAGTGTAGGCCACCGTGACTCCCTCGGGGCGCGCGGCCTCCATGTCCGAGGTGGTGCTCGGCGCGACCAGGACGTTGTCGACAATCTCCACGGAGCCGCAGGCCGAACCTACGGATCCGTAGGCGAATGTCGTGTTGCCGAACCTGTCCTTCGCGCCCGCGACGGGATGGTGCACGGTGACGCTAGTTCCAATCATCGTGGTCCCCCATCATCATCGGGCGGATCGTGCCGATGTAGCTGGTGGAGATGCCCAGCAGGCGCTTCTCCATCTTTGTGAGGTAGAGCGCGCCGCTCGGGTTGGAGTACTGCCAGGACTGGGAGTACGGGCCAGCGGTCATGCTCATTGAGTCGGCTCCGAAGCTGGCCGCATCGGTGACGCCCATGGCGCGTATGACCATGTTGGCGCACACCTCCCTGAGGAGGTACGCCTGGGCGTCGTCGGAATCGTCCACGGACACCAGCTTGGCGAGGATCGCGGATGCATCGTCGATGAGGACGGATGCACGGGCCTCCTCGTCAGCCGACAGTTGATGCCAGCGCGCCTCTACGTCGGATACTTCCGCGAATGCCATGCTATTGCTCCTTAACGGTCTTCGCCCTGCGCCTGCGCGCGGGCTTCTTCTTCGGTGTCACGGGCATGAAGCCGCGGGCGATGAAGCGTTCGGCCTTATCGTCCGCGACCTCGATGGTCGTCCCCGTGATAGGCGTCCTCAGCTTCATTAGGAGGTTGCGCCGGTTGCGCCTGCGACGGTGCCGGTCAGCTTGACGAAGGCGTCGTCATCGGCCACGACGAAGCCGACCTCGGCCTCGACGCGGACGGCGAACATGTTGCGCTGCCAGAGGTTGATCTGGTTGGTGCCGTCGTTGATGGTGGCCTGGTCGCTGATGGCGATGTTGATGCCGTCGACGATGCCGTAGCGTGCCTGGCTCCAGTCGCCTGCGAAGCCGATGGTGGCGGGGGAGCCTGCGACGTATGCCTGCTTGGCCTTCACGACGGGGGCGCCGAGGACGCGGCCGACGCCGTTGCCGGCGGTGATGTCGGTCAGGAACAGCGGGCGGCCCTGGCCGTCGACAGCGCCGAGCAGTGCGGCCTGAGCCTGTGCGGAGGCGGCGATGCCGGTGAGGTCGAAGCCGTCTGCGCCGAGGGTCTCGACGACGCCGACCAGCTTCTGGTAGGTGTTGCCCTGGGCGTCTGCGTCGATGCTGACGGCGGTGGAGTTGGTCAGTACGTCGAAGCCGGTGCCGGGAGCGGAGCCCTGGAAGATGGTGTAGTCGAACTTGCGGCCGATGGCGGCGGGAAGGCGACGTGCGAGCTCGGCGTACAGGCCGGGCAGGTCGCGGCGGAACTCGTCGCTGAAGCATTCGATGATGGCCAGCTTGTACGGGGTCATCGTCTTCAGGGAGTAGGTTGCCTTGCCGACGTGCTTCTCGGTGGACTCGGCGACCCAGTCGGCGGAGACGTCGCCGGTGATGACGGGCATAGCCAGGCCGTTGCCGGGCAGGTTCACGCGCTCTGCGAGCTGCATGATTGCGGACTCCTCGACGGCCTTGGCCCAGATGTCCTGGGAGAGGGTCGCGGGGAGGGTGATCGAGTTGGAACCGCGGTTCTCGTCGATCTTGGTGGTGCTGTAAGCCATTGATGGCTCCTTTCGTTAGAACAGGTCCCGCACGGCGTCCGCGAAGATGTCGCCGTTGTCGGCCTTGCCCTCGCGGGTGATACGGGACTTCTGCGCCGAGCCAGCCGCATGCACTACTGGCTGCTCGGCTTGGAACTTGTCTGCGAACTCGGCCATCGAATCCGAATCTGCGCAGTACATGAGGAGGTCGAACGGGACGCCCTTCTCCTTCGAGATGGCGCGTGCCGCATCGTACTTGGCGGTCTCGGCCTTCAACGCCTCCAACTCGGCTTCCGCCTTGTCGGCCCTGGCGTTGGCCTTCTCCTGCTCGGTCATCTGCGCCGCCTTGAGCTGTTCCAGCTCGTCGGCCGCCGACTGGTTGGCCTTCGCCTTCTTCTCCCAGTCGCGCATATGCCCGCGCATCTCCTCGTACTTCGCCTGCCAGTCGACCGTTTCGGCCTCGGCAGCCTCTTCGGGCGCAGGTGCTGCGTCCTTGATTTCCTCGGTCATGATGACCTCCTTCCGCGCTTTCCGCGCATGAGAAAGGCGGCTTTGCGCCGCCAGCTATATGGACCCCCGTTTCGGGAGCCAGAACACGGCATCCAGCCGTTATTCCCTGAGTTATTCGACCCACTGGATGTGCCGCAGCATGTGGCCTGCGGACACGTTCGGGTCAACGTATATCGGTATCTCCTCGGCATGGCACTTCTCGCAGAAGTACAGGTCCTCGGAGAGCATGCCCCTGTTCTCGTCCGCGTAGTTCACCCAGTCGTACCACGGGTAGAACAGGCGCTCGAACACCGACGTGCGGATGAGGATGCAGCCCATGCCGCCGCCGTGGATGCGGACCAGCTCGCCGGCTTCCTTCAACTCCTCCATTTCGGAGGCGGTGTACTCTGATTCCAGCGGGTAGTTGAAGTACGGCGCGCCGTTCGGCTGCAGCACCCTGCAGACGCACGTGCGTCCGTTGTAGAGGTTGTCGTTGCCCCTGTGCGCGTAGTAGCCGCTCACCACGTCCTCGCCATGGGACAGCAGGCGCACCAGCGCGTCGGGCTTCGGTGTCACGTCGTTGTCGACCATCATCACGTAATCGTATCCGCCGTCGATGGCCTTCTGGGCGATACGGTTTCTGGCCGTCGCCACGTCGTAGCCACGCACGAACTCGAAGTCCACGTCGTGCCCGCCCTTGTCCATGTCCCAGATGGCCTTGAACGTGTCGGGCATGATGGTCTCGAAAGTCGGGACCGCGATCAGGATCCGCATGCTACCTCCTTGATAATCGCGATGACTCGCTCGGTCGACCTTCCGTCCACCGCGCTCGCCACCCAGTTCAGGCAGTCCCTGTCGGCCTGCCCCATTCCCTTCTCCTTCGCGTCCCTGATGAGTTCCACCAGGGCACGCATGTCGTGATGGCCCAGCCACCGCGAACCGTACTCGGTCGGGTAGTCGTAGGCCATGCCCCGCTCGTTAAGGTACGAGTACCAGTCGGGGGCGTAGAGCACGCTCGGTTTTCCGAGCACGTACCCGTCGAACGGCGTGCTGCTGTAGTCCGATATGACCACGTCGCAGTCGATGAGGTACGGCGTGGTCGGAGCGTATGCGTCTATCTCCACGATGTGGTTGTATATCTTGCCGCGCAGCAGCGGCTGCTTCGTGACCGGGTGGCGCTTCACCAGCAGCGACTCGTCCGCTCCAAGAAGGTTGTCGAGCGCGTCCCAGTCGGTGTTAGGCATCGGGCTCCGGAAGGTCGGAACGTATAGGTACATCGTCCTGGATGAGTACTCCGTGCCGCCATCGCCCTTTCGCTTACCGTGGTAGGCGTCCGCGCGTGGCAACCCAAGCGCCAGCACCTTCTCCACGTCCACGCCGCACTGCTCCGCTGCGAGCCATCTGGTGTGGACGCTCGACGTGATGACGTAGTCGATCTGCTCGGCGCACCGCTTCGTGTGGTACGGATGCGGCTGCGTCAGCCCGTACGTCTTGCCTCCGTACATGGCGTGCGCGACCATAATGGTCCTCACCGTCCGCTTGTCCTCGATGTACGTGATGAAGTCGTCCGCCACGATGCATGAATAGCGGCCTTCCGCAGTGCGCACCTCGGACGGGTTCGCCTTGGTGGCGTATACCTTGGCGCCGTCGTATGCGTCCCAGATTGCCCTGAGGTTCTCGGAGCGTTCGAGCGGTCGGTTGCCGACGAACAGCACTGGAAGCGTCATTTCAGTCCGTTCTGGTATCGCATGACTATCGCTATCTCGTTGACCTGCGCCCACTTGACGTCGGTCTCCTCGGCGCCATACCTCGCCATGTGCTCCTCCTTGGCGCGCGCGATGCGCGCCTTGAGCTCGTCGGGGTACGGGTTGGTGCCGTTCCTGTTGGCGATGCGGGCGTTGTCCGCGTCGTAGTACAGCTTCTTGTAGTAGTCGAGGTCCCCGCCGTAGCCGGCTATGCCGTCCGGTTCAGCATGGTAGACGGCCACGCAGTCGCAGTCGCTGTGGTAGTGGCCCGCCTCCTTGCCCAAGGCAGATTGCTCGGACACGTACCACGCTCCCTGGGAGGCCAGCATCAGGCACCAGGCGCATGTCTCGCCGATCGGCACCCTCGCCCACCGCCCCGGTGCACGCCCTCGGTCGTAGTCGCGCCATAGGTTAGCCTGGCCCGTCTCGCGGATGGACGTCATAACCATCTCGTTGAGGAAATTGTTGAACGCGCCGTAATCGCCCTTGCGGCTCTTGCCGGCTGCGGCATCTGCTGCCCTCTCGATGGTCTCGACGTCGGGGTCGGGAAGGTACGCGGGGTCCACGTCCAGACCTGCCAGCTCGCTGCAGAGGTCGTACCACTGCGCGCCCAGCTCGCAGCCGAGCATGCTGTACTTCTC
>JAEIGA010014394.1_pt1 | contig 12043 bp, 9 predicted proteins | sample 9270691 | NCBI WGS metagenome assembly JAEIGA01 (sample SAMN17057246, study PRJNA624740) | gut metagenome | biome: biome; isolation source: fecal sample | host: Bos grunniens | place: China: Xizang | collected 2019
TGATAGATGAGAATGTTGGATATATAAAGTTGACGGAATTTACCAAAGATGCAGGTCTTCATGTCTTGCAAGCATATAAAAAACTCGAAGCTCAAGGAGCTAAATATTTGGTTTTGGATTTAAGAGATAATGGAGGCGGATTGCTCAATGAAGCAGTCAATATCGTCAATCTTTTTGTTGAAAAAGGCAATGTTGTAGTTAGCAAAAAGACAAAGCATATCGAAAAAAATGCTACTTACAAAACAACTCAAAAAGCCGCTGCTCCAAACGTTCCAATTGTGGTTTTGATAAATCCATACTCGGCTTCGGCATCTGAAATTGTTGCAGGAAGTTTGCAAGATCTTGATCGTGCGGTTGTAATCGGCCAACGTTCGTTTGGCAAAGGATTGGTGCAAACGATTATTCCATTAGTGTATAATTCTCAGATGAAGATTACTGAATCCAAATACTACATTCCAAGCGGTCGTTGCATACAGGCCATCGATTATTCGCACAGAAACGAGAACGGATTTGCAGAAAAAATTCCTGATTCTTTGAAAACAGCCTACAAAACAAAGAATGGCAGAACGGTATATGCAGGTTCCGGAATCGAACCCGATATTTTACTCGAACCATACACCCCTTCAAACATAGCAATCTCGTTGGCAGGCAATTTTCACTGCTTTAACTACGCCAACAAGTTTGTAAAAGAACACCAAAGCATACTCCCCGCATCAGAATTTGAAATAACGGATGATATTTACGAAGACTTCATACATTTCTTAAAAGATAAGGATTATCATTATGTAACTTCAAGCGAGAAAACCATAGATGCACTGATTGAAAATGCACAAAAAGAACAAATAGATTCTGTAACGCTCAGTCAAATTAATGATTTGAAGCAAAGGATTATCGAAGACAAGAAAAACGATATTTACAAATTCAAAGATGAAATCAAGCTTTTGCTTTTAGATGAAATAATCACACGATACTATTACCAAAAAGGCAGTATTGAGGCTTCATTAAATCATGACAAAGAAGTGAAACGAGCTATCGAAATTTTGAAAAATAAAGAAGAGTACAACAAAATATTATGAAAATAAAAGAAGAGAAAAAAGAGATGAAAAAGATTTTTGTTTTAAGTTTGGTTTTGCTGGTGAGTTTAGGATGTTTGAACGCACAAAACCCACGAGAGAACAAGGCAATATTCGAAAAAGCGAAAACAGAGCAAGAAAAGCAATATCTGCAATTCTTGTATGAGTATATGCCTCTGAATGATTTGGCTGATTATGACGGAGATTTCTTTCTTAATCAAGTAAGATATGCCATCAAAGCAAGAGAAACATTCGATTGGGGCAAGAAAATTCCCGAAGATATTTTCAAACATTTCGTTCTTGTTTACAGAGTGAACAACGAAAACTTAGATACGGCTAGAATGTACATATTCGAGACTCTTAAAGACAGAATCAAAGGAATGAGTATGTACGATGCCGCTTTGGAAGTAAACCATTGGTGCCACGAAAAAGTTAATTACAAAGCCTCAGACGGCAGAACTTCATCACCATTGGCAACAATACGCACTTCTTGGGGGCGTTGCGGGGAAGAAAGCACCTTTACGGTAACCGCTCTTCGCGCAATGGGATTACCTGCTCGCCAATGCTACACACCACGTTGGGCACACACAGATGACAATCACGCATGGGTTGAGGTATGGATTGACGGCGTTTGGCATTATCTTGGTGCTTGCGAACCGGAACCGGAACTTGACATAGCATGGTTTGATGCTCCTGTAAAAAGAGCAATGATGGTTCACACTACTGTCTTTGGAAAATACAACGGAAAGGAACAAAAGAATTTCGAAAGCGACTTATACAGCAAAATAAACTTGTTATCAAACTATACAGACACAAAACGTTTGGAAATAAAGGTGCTTGACAGCAAGGGGAATGCCGTTGAAAATGCACAAGTGTCATTCGGTTTGTACAACTATGCAGAATACTACCCTATTGCAAAGATATACACCGACAAAAACGGCGTTGCAACATTGGAAACAGGCTATGGCGATTTGATGATTTGGGCAAAGAAAGATGGGAAAACAGCTTCGGCTTTGGCAAAAGCAGAGGTTAAAAACATGACTCTCACAATCAACCCGACAAAAAAAACATGGCAGACTCAAAAATTCAAGCTTTGTCCTCCTACTCCTAAACCTATAAAAGTTGTTTCCGAAGAGAAAAAAGCGGCAAATGCTATAAGATTGGCATACGAAGACTCTTTAAGAGAATCTTATTTGAAAACGTTCCCACGAAATCAAGAAACAAATTTGCGAAATCAAGTTTCAGAAAAACGAATCAAAGAATTAAATTTCTCAAAAGAAGATGCAATCAAAATAGGTAAGTATATCGACGAGTCTTGGGGCAACTACGAAGAGATTGAGAAAGTTTTGGCAAGTCAAGACGAAAATGCAGTTGCTATTTTAGGGCTTTTGTACGAAAAAGATTTAAGAGACATTCGTGCAGAGGTTGTTTTGAGTCATTTGAAAGCCTATAAGAACTACCCGGCAAAAGAAGAGGCTTTGAAAGAATTTGTTCTCAATCCACGCATTCAATTGGAGAAGATAACCAACTACAGAGATTTTTTACAAAAACACTTTGCCGACCAAGCGAATTCATTTATCCAAAATCCGCAACAAATAGCCGATTGGATAAATCAAAACATTAAGTTAAACACTGTAGAAAATTATTACGACGTTCAAATATCCCCTGAAGGAATCCTTCGAATCGGACAATGCGATAAACTTTCGAGAGAAATTCTTTTTGTTGCCATTGCAAGAAGTTTTGGTATTGCGGCAAGATATGAATGGGCTGAAGGAAGAGCACAATATAAACTTTCGGCAAAAGAAGATTGGAAATATCCTCAATTCGAAATTGCAACCGACGAACCTTTGGGGCGATTGACTGTAACGAACTCTGCCAAAAACAAAATAAAACCTGAATACTATATTCACTTCACTCTGCAAAGATTAGTCAACGATGAATTTATGACATTGGACTTTGAGTATGATCCGAAGTTTGAAAAATTCCCCGAAACTTTGGAAATCCCTGCCGGTTATTACAGATTGATGAGCGGAAACCGAGATGCAGCAGGTAATATATATGTAATAGAACAATATTTCTTTGTTACAGCAGGTGCGGAAACCAAGATAGAAATTGAGATGGAAGAAATAGACGGCAAACTAAGCACTTTGGGAACTTTGGACATGGATAAGAAGATACAACTCATCGATGGGAAAAAGCAAAGTTTGAAAGAACTTTCACAAGGTAAGGGTTTGGTGTTAGCAATCGTTGATCCGTATTCAGAACCGGTAAGACACCTTATGGCAGATATGCCTTTGGTTAAAAGCGAAATGGAGAAATGGGGCGGTGGAATAGCTTTTGTGATGACCAAACTGCCAAATCAATCCATTGAAAAGCTGTATCCAAACCTTCCTAATCAAAGTTTGTTCGCACACGATGCAGATAAAAAAATGCAAAAAGCCATCGTAAAAGCCACAAACTTTGATTTTGCGAACAATTATCCGCTTTTGTGCTTTATTACCAAAGAGGGAGAGATCGTATTCTTGTCAGAGGGATATCGAATCGGCTCAGGAGATAGTTTATTAAAGGTTATTCATCAATTAGAAAGCAGATCGAAATAATGAAAAGACTTATATCACTATGTTGTGCATTGATTTTGTTTTCTTCAGTCAATGCTCAATATCCGCAACAAAAAGCAGTAAAGAGCAGTAAAGAGCCTTGGCGATACGGAATCAAAGCAGGCGGAAGCTACGATTATCTTTCAATCGAACAAGGTGGCGATGCAAAACTCGGATACAGAGTCGGGATTGTCGGAGAAAAGCGTTTAGTTTACAATATCTTCTTTCAACCGAGTCTGAACTTTATTCAAAAAGGGTTCAAATATGAAATCGAAAAAGGCTATCGATTGGATGTATCTGCCATGTTTTTGGAATTTGAAGCCGGATTGCTGTTCAAATTTGGCGATGACAGACTACAGAGAGGCTTTTTTTTGAGTCTTACTCCTTTTTACAACTACGGAATTGCAGGAACGCAGCTCCACACCGATTTAAATCCCAAATCACCCAATTTCAACAAAGAAACAGAATACAAGATGTTTGAAAACAATAGTCGTACAGACTTAGGTTTTCGTCTCGGAATCGGATATGACTTCAACAAACGCTTCGAAATCGGAGCAGGATACACATTCGGGATGTTCAACTATTCAAATACATCGAACTATCGTTGGAGAGGATATAACGTTCAATTGTTATTATTTCTTTAATTCAGAGCATACGATAATCGAAACAGCCATTCAAGATAACGAATGGCTGTTTTATTTTTCTAAAACAAAGAATCATTTTTTTCTTTCTTGATTTCGCTCAAACGAATCTTGATTTAAGTAAATTGATTATTGAAAAGAGAATTGCCGAATTCTTATCTTGGAAAAGCAACAAAACGCATGAAAAAACAAATGTGGCAATTGAATCAAAAAAAACGAGTCTCTGAATTTATTAAACCCAGAGACTCGAAAACTTATCGCCTTTTCTTTGTGGTGTCACCAGGAATCGAACCGGGGACACAAGGATTTTCAGTCCTTTGCTCTACCAACTGAGCTATGACACCAACCTTTTTGCGAGTGCAAATTTACAACGATTTTTTTTTCTGACCAAACTTTTTTCAAGTTTTTTGCTATTTCTTGATTTTAACCTTTGAAAAATAGCATTTTATAAAACAAATTAAAAAACAGTTCTCAGTAAAAAGTAAGGTTTATTTTGTTAATTCAACTCCAATTCTTGCTTAATTCTATCTATTTTTTGAAGTGCCTCATCTTGTCTTTGTTCAATTAAATCCACATTCCCCATTTGTGAACATATAGAAAAGTAAAACTTGATTTTTGGCTCAGTTCCCGAAGGTCGAACCGAAACTTTACTGCCATCACTCAAAAAATATTGCAATACATTGCTTTTCGGCAATCCTGTGATTTCTGGTTCCAGATAATCGATAATCTGTGTAACCTGCACTCCATCTATCGTTTGCGGAGGTGTGTTTCTGAAGTCATTCATCATCTTGGCAATCTCTTCGGCTCCGGATTTGCCTTTCTTGACAACAGATACTTGTTTCTCTTGATAAAATCCAAATTCAGTATATAGATTCAAAAGCATATCATAAAGCGTTTCGCCATTGCTTGCCGCATATGCTGCCATCTCTGCTAATATACAGCAACCCGAAACAGCATCTTTGTCTCTTACAAAATCACCAATCAAGAATCCGAAACTTTCTTCCCCTCCTCCAATAAACTCTTTCACTCCCTCAAGTTCACGAATCTTTGCTGCAATATGTTTGAACCCTGTCAAAGTATCAAAACAATCAACACCGAATCGTTCCGCAACCTTTTTAATCATCTCGGTTGTTACGATGGTTTTTATTATGTATTGCTTTCCGTTCAATTTTCCTTCTTCGCTCCAACGTTTAAGCAAATAATAAGAGAACAATGTTGCAGTTTGATTACCATTTAACAGCCCCCATTCTCCGTTTTTCTTTTTTACGGCGATTGCCTCTCTATCCGCATCTGGGTCTGTAGCCAATAAAATGTCTGCATCTTCACTTTGAGCCTGTTTTAAGCCCAATTCCAATGCTGAAGGCTCTTCCGGATTTGGTGAAACACATGTTGGAAAATTTCCATCAGGTATTGCTTGAGGTGAAACGATTGAAACATTTTCAAAACCATACGCTTTCAAAGCTTGAGGTATGATACTGATTCCCGTTCCGTGCAATGGAGTATAAACAATCTTCAAGTCCTTATGCTTTGCTATGTATCCATTATCCCAAGACAAAGACTTGACACGTTCGATATAAATATCGTCTATTTCTTTTCCTATTATCGTTATATTAGAATCGTCTTGCTGGGTTTTAACCAAAGAAATGTCGGTTATTTTATTTACTTCTTCAATCACCAACTCATCATGTGGAGAAGTCAATTGTGCTCCGTCATTCCAATAAGCTTTGTATCCGTTGTATTCTTTCGGGTTGTGAGAAGCGGTAATCATTACTCCTGCATCTGCTTTCAGTTCTCTGACTGCAAAAGACAACTCCGGAGTAGGTCTTAAGTCCTCAAACAAAAAAACTTCAAAGCCATTTGCAGCCATTACTCTTGCTGTCGTTTTGGCAAAATCACGACTATTGTTACGGCTGTCATGAGATATAACACAACGTATTTGACCAGTCGGTTTATTTTTTCGAATATAATTACAGAACCCTTGTGTTGTCATTGATACTGTAAAGAAATTCATTCTGTTTGTTCCCAATCCCATAATACCTCTCAAGCCTCCTGTTCCGAATTCTAGAGTTCTATAAAAAGCATCATTAAATTCCTCAGGATTGTTCTCTCGTAAAGCGATTATCTCTTTTTTTATAGTTTCATCTATATGACCATTTATCCATTTGTCTGCATTACTGCAAGCATTAGCATCCAATTTACTCATAATACGTTTGCGTTTATATATACTACTTTATTATTTCTTTTTGTTTTCAGGTAGATACCGTTCTGCTTCTTTGCATCCAAGAATAACAGCATCGCTAAAATAATTGTTCGCTTTGCGAATATTTTTCTTTACTACTTTACCTTCTTTATACAATAAGCCCAATTCTAAATAGGCTTCAGCATACCCTTGTGATGAGGCTGTGGTCAGATAAGACAATCCTTTTTTCACATTCTTTTTTACTAAATTTCCTGCGATGTATTCCACACCCAAAACATAGTTTGTCTCGGCTCTTTTTATTGTTTTCAAATTCAACAAACTGTCTATCTGTTTTTCTTTGTTGTATCTTGCCAAAGCAACAGGTTCTTTTGCCGGTTCGAAACCTTGATGAGCGGACTTTGTATAGAATTCCAATGCTTTGTTCAAATTCTTCTTTTCAAAAAACCCGTTTTCCATTAAGTAGGCTTTCACATATTGAGCAATAGGCATATTCTTTTTCAAAGGTTCATCCGAAAGTTTCGATGCTTTTTCGTAATTCGGTGCTACGCTTTCTCCTAATATGTATATGTATGCCAATTTCTGCATTGCATCAACGTCGTTTTGCTCAACAGCTTTTTCGTACCAATGTTTAGCTTCAATCAAATCTTGACCGACAACGATTCCATACAAATAAAAGTCGCCTATTCTTCTGCATGCGTAAACCTCATCCCTATCTGCACAAATTCTATACCAAAGATAAGCTCTTGCAGGGTTATCTACAACGCCTATTCCTTCATCAAACATCTGTGCAACCCTCAACTGAGCATCAAAATGCCCTCTTTCTGCTGCTTGCATATAATACGAAAATGCCAAACGCTCATTTTGTGTACATCCCAAGCCTTTTTCATACATCTGTCCCAAAGCATAGCATGATGCTAAGTGGTTCTTTTCAGCTGCTCTCTTATACCAAACAAACGCAGTGTTGTAATTCTGCAATTGTCCTATACCTTTATAATATTGTGTTGCCAATTCGTACTGAGCATCGGCACTTCCACTTTTAGCCTTCAAAAGTAAATTCTGCCCGAATCCGCTAACGCAGACAATCAAAGCAAAAAAGAATGTCGTTAGTTTTTTGATATTATTGTTCATATTTCCACAATTGATTTTCGTTCCAAAATTCTCTAGCCGTAGGATAGCCATTATCAAATGCCGCATGTATGTATTTCAAACATTGTTTAATGTCTTTATTTGTTCCTTGCCCATAGTAATACATCTTTCCCAACTTAAATTGAGCCTTTGCAAGGTTTCCTTCATCTGCCGCTTTTTTGAAATATTCCAAAGCTCTAACCAAATTTTTTGCAGTACCTACTCCTTGTTCGTGCATCTCACCAAGACAATAAACTGCCTCCATATTATTGTGTTGAGCCGCAAGATTGAAATACTTAAATGCCAAGTGCATATTTTGTTTTACATCAACACCATAATAATACATTTCAGCCAACGCCATAATCGCTTTAGGATGATTCTGTTCTGCGGCTTTACCATACCAATACAAAGCTTTGCTTATATCTTTCGGCATTCTATCTGCTCGTTCATACATTTTTCCCAAACGATATTGAGCATTGGCATCGCCTTGTTCTGCATCTCTGATATAGGTTTGTGCAGATACGATTCCGCAAAAAGCAACTGCACAGATCATTAGAAAAAGTCTCTTTATCATAATTTATTTCTATTTACTGTTTTATAAATTCGTTATTCCTATTCTCTTACGTTATTCATCACAATTTTGTTTCGCTACAAATATTCCACGCTTACGTCTTTCATATATTTGTTTTCCAACAGTTCGACCATTCGTTTGACCAAACTCTTTCTTATTTCTATCTCTATCGGAAGCGAAGGATCGTGATGTGCTTGATTGATTTTTGTACCTACAACAAAGTTTATCTCATCGCTTTCCATAAGTTTCTCAGCTATTCTATCAGCCGGTCCGTTTCCAAAATTGATTGACGAAGCATTATTACTCGATAAAATACTTATTACTTTGTTTAGCGTCAATACTCCTTCGGTAACCAAATCTATTCCCTGCATTCTGCTCATAGGAGGCAAAGTTGGATCAAGATTTTCATAGTCATCTTCGATTTCAACGCCCAAATGCTTAGAAAAGATCTCGGCCGTGGTTGCACCTGATACAATTTTTACTCCGTCAAAGGTCATTAGCTTGTTCACATATTCCTCATCCTTGCTTTTATCGTAAGGAGGGCCTGTTGCAATCATCAATTTACGAGGCGTTCTAAAATAAATAACCCCGCAACTCGTATCATCTTTCGAGGAAAATCTATCATTAGAATATGCTTTATTGACAACTCTTTGTGCTAACTTGTTTGCAGAGATATATCTTTCGTTTCGGATAGTGTCTCTCACAAAATCAACATAAGCATCTCTACCCCAACCCAAGAGCATATCGTCATTACCCATTCCGGACTGCGTAACACCATCGGAAATAAAAATAATCCTATCCTCTTTCATCGGAACAAAACTGCAAGTCATTATTTCGCGACTTCTCCCCTCTGTATCCACACCATCAAGCAAAAGACATTGCCATTGCGGTTCAAAAACATTGCCACCTCTCATAATAAGACAAAGCGGATTGTCATATTCCAAAATACTCACTTCATTATCCGCAACATCTACAATCGTAAAAGTTGCATAACTTGTCTTACGTTCACTGCATATAGGCAAAGTTTGCATTATTATTTCTGCAATTGTCTTTGCGTCTTTATGTTCTTGAGCAAATTTTATCGCCATTGTGGAAGTCAGAGTAGCAAGTACGTTTGCTTTAACACCATGTCCCATACCGTCTGCTAAGACTGCGATTGTCCGATTCTCTTCTTTCAATCGTTGAGACAAGAATGCATCTCCACAAATAAACTCTCCTTTGTGGTATCGTTGACAAGATGCAACCTCTACATGGTATCCCGACTTATTTTCCATAGATGCTGTTATTTATTTCCCTTTTCTATGAAACGCAAAACAAAATTCAGAATTTCACGACGAGAAGAAAAAGCATCAATTCCAACCTTTGCAAAATTACTTTCCACACTCTTCTTTACTCCATTCAAAGCCACGTCGGTCAATTTTGCTTTTTGTATCTTAAAAACTGCATATTGCTCAAACGATTCGGCAAATGATTCGAAAATATGTTGCTTCTCGCAATACAAATCGCTGTTAATCACAATTCCTGCAAAGTTTTGCTCTTTCAACACCGCTTTTGCATCAAATAAAGCCTTAGAATTATATGTTTTTATTGCATCACATAAAGGCACAACGCTTGTTTGTTTTAACACAATCCCTTTATGAGGATAACCAAACATCAACGCCTGTTTATTATATGCAGAAAGCACTCTTACAAGTTTAGAGAGATCTTCGTCTGAATCCGAATCGGTTTGAATCAAGATAGAATCCCCGAAATTACAACAAGATACCTCATGCTCAGATCCTGCAAGTGCTGTGGCTAAATCCTTAGATATTTTATTGATTGTTATTTGCAACATATCGTTTCCAAAAGCAGAAACGATTTTATCAAAGTTTAATAGTTCTATAAGACATAAATAATTACTCTTCATTGCAATCGGTAGTTTGTTATTTTAGAATATCCCACTTTCTCAGCTGTTCGCCAATACATTTCTCAACTTCATTAACAGCAAGTGTCAAATCGTCGTTCAATATGACTGTATCGAAATTATCACTCTTACTGATTTCCATTTCCGCTCTTGCCAATCGTTGTTGAAGGCTTTCTGCTGTTTCTGTGTTTCTGCCCTCCAAGCGTTTCTTTAGCTCTTCTACACTCGGCGGCATTATGAAAATGGCGAATGCTTCATCTTTCAACATATTTTTAATATTGATTCCACCCTTCACATCAACATCAAACACAACCACTTTACCTTCTGACCAGATTCTATCCAGTTCCGATTTTAATGTTCCATAGTAACGTCCTTCATAAACCTGCTCCCATTCCAAAAAATCTCCATTTGCGATTTTCTCTTTCATCTGATTATCCGAGAGGAAATAGTAATCTCGTCCATCAATCTCACCATCTCTTGCAGGGCGATTTGTTGCCGATACCGAGAAACCGAAAAGATTCGGAAATTTTTCAAAAATCTGCTTCAAAATAGTTGTCTTTCCACTACCCGAAGGTGCAGAAAAAATGAATACTCCTTTCATCGGATTATTTCATAAAACGTTTGTGAATCAAATCTTCCAAAGTACTATACGCCAAAGATGAACTCACCCATTTTTTCGTTTGTTTCATCTCTTCTATCACCAACTTTGACATATCCCATGTTGTAATATCATTAAGTTTGTTGATAAAGTCGGTGTACTCTTTCAAGTTTCCGGAGAACAAATCGTTAATGAACAAGAATTTTTCACTTACCCCGATAGCCGTTCTCAAATCACTGCGATTACGATTCTCGAAACGCTCGGCAATAGATGTTGGTTTTTCGGAGAACAAATCAAGTGTCGAGTTTACAACTTTAGGTTTCTCTTCACTCTCTTTCATTATGTTGTTGTGTAAATAGCTTAAAACTGAAGATTGTGAAGATTTCGGAGTTTCCGTTTCAAAAGGTTCTTGTTCAACTTGAATAACGACATGCTCTACTTCTTGCGTTTGTGGTTCCACAATTGGCTCTTGAACGGACTGTGCAACATTTTGCTCTGCAACAACACTTTGTACAACAATTGGTTCTTCAACAGCGACTGCAGGCTCTTCGATATGCACTGTTACAACTTCTTCCTTGATTATCGGCTGCTCGATTACAACTTCCGGTTCTTTCTCCACAACCTTTTCAATCACCGTTTTATTTACTTTGATTTGAGGTTGCTCGACTTTTATTTTAGTTTCAACCACCTTAGGCTGTTCAACAATCGGCTGTTGTTTACAAACATTTTCTGCAACTTTGGTCTCGATTATTGTCGATTCTGTTTTGCTCAAATCGGTCGAAAGAAGGAAATCATACATCTTTCTTAGCTTACCCATAAGCACATCAACATCAAGTTGAGATACTTCTTGGCTAAAACACACCTTATTTCCGGCAGTCTCAAACTCCGAAACAAAAACCTGTAATCTCTTTTGAAAATCAGTCATATCGATAAAAATACTTTAATTCGTTAAATTCGAAAATGAGTCTGTAAAATTACTACATTTCCACCAATAAACAGCAGTCGGAAAGCAAAAAAAACGCTTATCGAAGTAAAATTGTTGTTCAAAAGTACCTGCAAATACATATTTCAATCCTGATAAACAGTGCTCAAAACGCAATAAAAACACATCTGTTTTCGGTCTGCGTTTCTTGAATTCAAAGCCCCGAAAATTAAAGCAAAGATTCAGCTAATTAAAACAAAGAAAGAAAAAAATGAATTCAAGATTCAGTAAATTAAAATCAAGAAACAGATTTGTTTGATAATCAGATATATTCTACAAGACACAAAAACATACTGATAATTTTGTGTTCCTTCCCTGCAAATCAAGCAAGCAAAAAAATCGATTCAAATACA
>JAEIGA010014395.1_pt1 | contig 12043 bp, 24 predicted proteins | sample 9270691 | NCBI WGS metagenome assembly JAEIGA01 (sample SAMN17057246, study PRJNA624740) | gut metagenome | biome: biome; isolation source: fecal sample | host: Bos grunniens | place: China: Xizang | collected 2019
GATGGAGGCGAGGCGGTATATCACTTTATAGAAAATGACTTGTATGATTTTTTAACAAATAAAGATAATTAAAGGAGATTACATTATGAAACATATTAGTAAATTTGATAGATATGAGTACGAAATAGCTTATAGCATAGTAGACGAAGATGGTTGTCCAAAATATGAAGATATCACTCTTATTTGGAGGGATGCACCTTGTGGTGTTGGGCAATCATTTTTACAAGATATTCCGCCGAGAGAACTTGTTGGTTGGTATTGGGGTGAATATGACTTTGAAACAGTCGAAGAATATATTAAAGATTATTGGAAAAAGAAATTGAGTGCTAGCGAGCAGCCTAAGGTAAACCCCTCGAAAACGATGGATTTACCTATTGCTTATGTAAACTTTATTTCTGATTGTTTAGAGACTATTAAGAAATGTAATTTATATGCATTGCTTGGTGGCTGTGATGCTGTAGACTTGGAACAAGATCATCTTGAAGAAGTGCTTGAGATGTTTTGTAAACCATTAGAAAAATATGGTGATGATACTGTAATTATTTTAGAGGATTAATATATGAAAAAAACAACAAAATGTGGCACAACTTGGGAGTACCCATTGGATATGAAGAGCAAAATTAAATGCGAGGGTTATCGTGGGTATTATACCATTATCGACGCAGCGACGTATAAAAGTGAAGTTTATGTTTTTCTTGAACACGATTGGTATGGAGATGAAACAGCATTATTGTTAGCGGTGTTGCCGACTGATCGTTTGAGATGGTATGTCATTGATAAATGTAATGGCAAACAAGAGAGATATTTCTTCATTCGTACAGAAGATATTATCGCAGAATCGTATGACACGATAAGTATTACGCTGTCTGACTGTTATCCAATAGCAGAACTTGACGAAATTGAAATTTGGACTGACGAAGAAATTAATAAAATGGAGGTTATGTAATATGGAAAAGAAATTATTTATTCAACTGCCTAATGGCAAAGAACTTGTTGCAGAGTATTGCGATTTCGATGGTAAACACCCTGAAATTGCGATTTGCATCCAAGAGGATGGCATAGCAACGCAAGATATATGTCTTGTTAGACCACACTTCAACGAAGATTTAGAAATTGAAGGTGATGATATTGACTGTATAGTGTGGAGCGACGAGTATGACGAAGATTATACTCACAAATTTATTATTAAACAATATAAGGAGGAATGTTAATATGGCTAATAACTGTTTATTTGATGCACGTATAAGTGGCAAAAAGAAAAATGTAGAGGAATTCATTAAGATGTTGCAACACAAAGACGAGTACAAAGCCGATGGCTTAGGTAGTGTCTTTAGTTGTGAAATTGCAGATGATATGGTGTTGGAGCTTGCAAATGATGAAGATATTATAAGTGTGGATGTTTTCGGTGATTGCGCTTGGTCTATTAATAGCGCAATGAGAAATAAACATTGTAGAAATCTTGAGAGTGAAACAAAAAGATTAAATGTTGTGTTTGAGGCATATTCATCAGAACCAGGCTGTCAATTTCAAGAATATGTATTGGTTGACCGAGGACAAGTACTTCGTGATGATTGTGTTGATTATGAAGAATATTGGGTGCAAGAATATGACACAATCGAAGAATTTAACGAAGAGTATGATAAAAACTTTACCGAAGATATGGTTAATGATAACGGAGATGTTTGTATTGGTGGATTTGGTGACCAATATGGACAGTTTGAGTATTTTAAGAAAGAACATTTTGAGGAGGTTTAATTATGAGAAAAATTGATTTTACAGCGGGTTATTACGAATGGCAAGTTATTGTTGATGGAGAAGTTATATACGCCTTTAATGATTTTTCGGACAGATTTGACAAAGAAGATATTGATGCAGATGAAGTTTACTATTTAGTTGAAGATTTGGTTGACAGTTGGAAAATAGAAGCACACGAAAACGGTAATTCTTTTCCACTAACTGAACACGAAACAAACTATCTGAGAGATATGATGTATAACGTAATTCGCAATTATTATTTATAGGAGGAGGTTTAATTATGAAATATAAAATGTTAACAGCAAAAGAAGCAATTGATTATTTGGTTGAAACAAAAGATAAATCGTTTGATTTTACTTTTGATATACTTAATTTAGATCCAGATGTGGAGCCAAGCGGTTGGTATGGAGTGAAGATTATAAATATCTTTGACGAAAACCCTTATGGTTTCTTTGTAATGGGTTATTATGGCGGTGGCTCAACTGATGGTTATGATATTTATGGTAATGTTGGTGACGCTGACAATATTGAGGAGGTTAAGGCTTTTATGACTCGCAAATTACAAGTATATATGAATATTTGGTGTGAATGGACACAATTGGGTGGGGTTTGCGAAAAGATTTGTGTTGAAATTGAGGAGGATTGATAAATGACAGTACGAGAATTAAACAGAGAACAACTTGATTATTTGAAATGGAATTATTATTACAGTGACGATTACGATCCAAAAATTGTCGGAGATAATGGTTTGCCGATTCTGTTTGCAGGTGATATTCCAGATAAAATTATATTTGCAATATATGACGGAATTAATTTTGTACCAGAAGATTTTGGAATAGTGGAGGATTAATATGAAGCTTACAGCACAAAATTTACAAGAGATATTGGATATTGCAAAAGAAAGTGTTAAAAATCAAGACGATTGTTTTGGTTATAGTATTAATGGTTATCACTTCTTTGTGTATTGCGATTATTATTTAAATGATATGGATGCATGGGCCATTGAACCAAATAAGCTAGATGAGGATGGCTGTGCTGAGCCTATAGGTAATCAAGAAGTCGTTGAATTTTGTGATTATGCACAATTGCTTATAGCTTGTGCGGAATTAGCAGAAAGATATTTTGAGGAGGATTAATTATGATTAAACATTTTAAGACCAGCGAAATGCAATTAGAAGAAATTATTGGTTTACTTGAACAAGGTTATCACAAAGCGTATCATGAAGATTGTGGTGATTATTTTATGATTTGTCTTACAGACGACAATGGTAATATGAAAGATGAAGAGATCGATGATAGGATTTTTGATTTCGAACCCGTTGATACCGAAGAGAATGAGAAATTAGATAAGTTTCTCGCAAAGAAGGAACTCAAAGATGTTAGCGAACTTATGAATTATGTAGGTTATCTTGAGGATATTAAGAAGGATTACGAGTGGTTGAAGTCACAAGTGTTGAAAAATGCAAACATTATAAAAGATTTATATTAAAAGGAGGACATTAAAATGGATTTAAGAAACAATGTAGTTGAGCAAAGAGAATATCTCGAAAGGAATTTGGAGCAACTTAATACGGTTGTGAGTGCGGTACTTGGTATTCGGACACATTTACGAATTGTAGAGAAAAAGGACTATCGTAATGCAACTTACTTTAAGATTGTTGATGATAGAAACATCCGTAATTGCTGCGGTGTTATGACCAAGGCATTTAAAGAAGTAACCATTAGTAATTTTGGTATCTGGTGGAGTGATGAGGGCGTTTGTATAGATTTGAATTTTAACTACGTTCACATCGATGGCGGTAGCAATGGTGCAAAGTTCTGCACAGTTGATATAATTGATGATTTTGTAAAAATAAGATAAAGAGAGGTGTATATTATGAAACCATTGAAAACATTAAAGGGTAGCAAAATTTGGTATTCAAAATTTGGTGTTGGCAAACAGATGGGTAGCAAGATTTATTTTCACAAATCTGTATGGGATAAGATAGTTCCAAAGGATGTGTGGGATAAGGCACTTGAAGTGTTAGAAATTAATAAACTTAACATCAAGGGTCTTCAGACTGTTTGCTATGATTTTAAGCAACCACATATTGTGAGATTTGACACATGTCCAGGATTTAATTCACATGAAGAACCAATGGTTGGACATATGTTCTTTGTTGACGTTAATATTGGTATTGTTACTGATAAATACAATAATCAAATCTATCATCACAAGTGGTTGTGGGTAAACGAGGACTACGAAGGTTTTGATGTACAAGAATCATATGAATGGTCAAAACTTTGGCTTAGTAAGTTGCCTGAAACGGCGAGTGGTCGTGTATATTTATGGGAAGAACAACTTAAAAAATATAATATAATTTAAGGAGGAAACAATATGTTTAATGAAATGGAAATCAAAATTGCAAATGCAACAAGCAGGTCGAATGGAGCTTCGGCAAAGAACAAGGATGGAAGTATTCGAGCTATTGTGCCTAGATATGTAGCAGAACATATGGATAAGGAAGATTCAATACTCGACTTTGGAGCAGGGAAGGCCGCACTACACACCAAGTGGCTCAGAGGGCAAGGATTTAATGTTACAGCGTATGATTTTGGTGACAACTGTGTTGAAGGGTTACACGATAGAGAAGCTTTGTCAAAACAATACAAAGTGATTATGGCGTCGAACGTTTTGAATGTACAAAGTTCTAAACAAATGTTGATAGAGACGCTACAACAAATGTATAACAGTTTGGCACCAGGCGGAAAATTGATTTGTAATTATCCAGCAAATCCAAGAAAAATAGAGTTTTTCAACGCAACTTCGATGTTATTGGTAATTCGGTCTGTATTCAAGGATTGTCGAGTGTATCAAGTTGGCGGAAGCGGATTTGCTCCACTGTGGCGCATTAGTAAATCTTATATAAATTAAACAATACAAAATGATTAAAAAATATTAGGAGGTTATATTATTATGGGAAAATCATTTAAAAACAACGCAGCGTATCAGGCAATGACTTATGCAGAGAAAATTGACTTCTGTGCATCACAATCAAACTTAATTTCGGTGAACAATGGTAACAGCAAGACGGGTAAAGGGTGTTTAACACTCTCTGTTCCTACTATTACTTGTGCTCCAGATGCTCCTTGTCGTAAGGGGTGCTATTGTATGAAAGGAAATCAAATGTATCCAAATGTGTGTGGTGCATATTATAGAAACTATCGTATTTGGTGTGAAGATCCTAAAGGATTTGAAGAGCAGTTGGCTCACGTTCTTAAGTATGAAGGTTTACCACTCTTTAGATGGCATGATGCGGGTGAAATTCCAGATGAAAAATATCTTGCAATGATGTTTAGAATTGCTATTAAGTTCCCCAATGTATCGTTCCTTGCATATACCAAAAAATATGATTTGGTTAACGAGTTCTTGAAAGAGCGCGTTATTCCGGAGAATTTATGTATTAGATTTTCTGCTTGGGACAAAGATTGGAATGTTCCTAATCCTTGGAATTTACCTATGGCGTATGTTGACTTTACGGACAAAACTAAGAACCCAGACATTCCACGCAATGCGTTTAGATGTGAGGGTGGTAAGGAATATACTTGTACAACCTGTAGAATGTGCTTTATAAAACAAGTAAAGAGCGTTGTTTTTGGACAACACTAAACAATACAAAATTATTGGAGGAGATTGAATATGAAGATTTACAGATGGTATGCAGAAGCAATTAATATGAGTGGTATTACAGCAGCGCCCGATGGTGCGACAAAAGAAGATATGAAGGCAGAAATTGATAATTATATTGTTAATACTTTCAATGATATGAAGTTTGCACCACAATACATTGATGATTTATTGATTTCGGTTTGGCCAATTGAAGAGGATGACGATTTCAATGATTGGTATCCTACTACTATTGCAACAGGTTATTAAAGAGATAAATAATATATAATAATAATCAAATATAATATATAATAATATAATATATTATATAATTTGAAAGGATGATGTGTAATGTTAAACTATGATCAAACTTATTCTATATTAGGTGAATTCTTCAATGCTTGCTTAAAGTTCTGGTGGTCTGCTGGTAAAGATAAGCGTACTGCTTGGGAGTTAGCAATTAAGGATGTTGAAGGGCTAACAACTGACCCATATTCACCACAAGGTGAGTTATTGAATGTGGAGGCTAAGGTATTATTTATTAAATATAGAAAGATTGATTTAGGTAACAAATAGGAGGTATAGTATGTACAGAATTAGATTTCCAACAATTTTATAATTAACCCAGCAAAATGATTTGACAAAACAAAATAATTGAAGTATAATACAAATTAAGACACAGGAGATATATTATGGAAAAGAAAACTGCAAAAACAATGACACAAAAGAAAGAGGTGAAATCAGTATTTAGATATTATAACTGTAACCCTCATCACAAACACACAGACGACTGTGTTATTCGCGCAATCGCTGCGGGAACAGGAGATTCTTGGGACAAGGTTTTAAAAGACTTAACTAATTATATGTTGAAAAATGGTTATATGTTAAACACACCTGAATTGTATGGTAAGTATTTAACCGACAATGGGTGGGTTAAACAAAAGCAACCTGTGACGTCGGATGGTCGCAAGGTGCGCATAGGTGAATTTGTTAAAAAGTTTAAGGGTTGCGCAGTTGTACACGCTGGTTGTGGGCATGTAACTTATATTGCAGAAGGCAATGTATATGATATATGGGATACGTCTAATGAAATTATGGGAAATTATTGGACGTATAAAGGAGAGTAATATGTTGCCAAGCTTATACGGAACTGAAATTACAGAAAAACATTGTATTGGATATTGTAAGAAGCACTGTGGTTATATGACTTGTAAGCAACTTAAACGAAAGGAGTGTCTTAGAAAGCAATGTAGAGCATTGGAGAGATATCCTCATGAGTTTTGGGCGCAACGCGAATTGATTAAAATGAAAAAGAAGTGCAAGGAGATTACAATATGAGTAAGATGAGATGTTTTCAATACAATGGACAATATTATGATATTGGCACAAAGGTGATATTAAAAACAAAATATAAAGGCGAAATAACTACAATTTATTTAGGAAATGGTTGTTTTGATGGGGTTAGCATATGCGATTACCCTTCTGGGATGCCGTCAAAATATTATATTAAAGAAATTATTAAACCTGTTTATTATCAAGAATCGCCTATAAATGAAACTAAAAAAGCAAATATCTTTACTCGTACTGGTAGCGGTAGTGCGGGGTCAAATGATGATGTGTTTCATGGATTATTGTTGTATATTGCAGTTATGATTGGTGGTGTAATATTTAATGATCGATGGTTGATTTGGGTTATAGCAACGGCAGTATTCTTTAGTTGGAAAGCAAAAAAATAATTTTAGGAGGATTAAAATATGGCAAGTGGAAGAATTGAACAAGAAAATAAGTTAAAAAATAGAATTAATGAAAGGTTGGAACAGCTTCCAAATATATTTACAGAGTTTTATAATTATATGGAAGCAGACAACAAGAGTTATGGAACTTGCTCACATTATATATCTTATGTAGTAGATTTTATGGAGTTTGTTACTCAAGGTTGTGTAAATGAGGAATTTTATAAAGATGTTACGGTGTCAGATGTTAGAACATATATTACTTCGTTGCGTAGGAGAACTGAAGATGGCGAAGAAATTAAAAATGGTGATAGCATCCAGGCAACAAGGTGGTCTGCACTGAATACATTTTACAACTTTTTAGTAATGGATGATTATGTTGATATTAATATAATGTCTAAAACAAAACGACCTAAAAACCGTACCGAAAAACCTATTGTTTATTTAGAACAAGGCGAAATAGAAGATATATTGAATAAAATTAGAAAAGAGTCTAAATCACAATATGTTAATAGGGATTTAGCCATTGTCACTCTCGGCATCGCAACCGGTATTCGTGTTGGAGCTTTGGTACAAATTAATATTGAAGATATTAATTTTAAGGATAATACAATCCATGTTATTGAAAAAGGTGGTAAAGAAAGGTATGTAAAGTTTGGTGCTAATACAAGAAATATATTATCTCTATGGTTAGTTGATAGAACAACTTACTTTCCGGACGCAAAAACAAATGCGCTGTTTGTGTCACAGTGGAGACAACGTATGACTACCGAGGCAGTAAGACAATTAATGATTAAGTATGCCGATGGAATTAATGGTAAACATATTACTCCGCATACTATGCGAAAAAGCACCGCTACTAATATGGCCAAAGCGGGAGCAGATGTGCAAACTATACGCAATGTGTTAAATCACCAAAGTGTTCAGACAACCTTAAGATATACAGCTATAATGGATGAAGATAAGCAGAAGGCGATTGATTCAATTGATAACTTATTCTAAAACAAACGTTGGGTTGGTCGGTAAAGCCAACCCAACAAAATAATTGTCAAAAGGAAATTGAAGTGGTAAAATAGCAATATAAATAATATTGAGGAGTGATTTTATTGTATACAAGCGAAGCTCAAGTTGAGGAATTCTTGAAAGAATATACTCGATCAAGAATTGTGGCTGAGACATCTGTAAGGGCAATATTAAAAAGGGCTATAGAACGGGAAAATAAGTTTAATAAAGCGTTCTATGATTATAATAAAGAAGAAGCATTAGAGATGTTTAAGTCTGCTCATGCAATTAGTATAGTATCTCTACAGAATGCAAATTTAACACTAAAACACGCAGCTAGGTATTTTCAGAATAAGATTGGCGACAGTGTATATGAGAAAATAGGAAAGTATGATCTAGAAGAATGCGTTGATACATCTAAAAAGAACTCTATGATATTTACCAAAGAACAGATAGAGGATATACAAGGACAACTATTAAATTGGGTAGATAAATCTATTTTATTTTTGCTTTTCGAAGGTGCTGGTGGCGAGAAGTTGTCAGAGTTGACGTTTATGAGCAAGGACCAAATTAATCAAAAAGACTTACAGATTTATCTTCGAAGTGGTAAGGTTATTAACATTACGCTTGAAGATTATGAGATGTTGCGCAAAGGGTTTGAAGAGGATGAATTAATGTCGTTTGGCGATACTATGCGTATGAGTAAAGTTAGAAGCTCCGGGCTCTATAAAATCCGTTGTAACGCCTTATCTGACAATGACGATCCAAGCAATGGCGAAGATAGGGAACGCAGATATCGTTGGCTTCAGAGACGCCTAATGCTGATTTCTAAAAACTTTGATATTCAAATGACAAGCGGTAGTATCCAAGAGTCTGGTCTGTTATATTATATTAAGGAAGAGATGCGAGAGAGTAGAATGGATTTCCTTGAGTTTATTAAAAGCAAAGAGGCTAGGGCGTTAGCTTGGAGATATGATATTCGTAGTAGCCTATACCCACAGATACTCAAAGATAAGTTTTTCAAATATTTTCAGTAGAGAGGAAGAGATTCCTCTTCTAAAATGGTAAAACAATACAAAATGATTGATAGTTATATTCTCACAAATTTGGCAACTTTTGATGTCTTGAGGGAACATATGTTCTATGATATACTATATATACAGCAATAATATTTACAATGAAATGAGGCAGAACTATGGGAGAATTAATCAGAAAATTTACGCAATTAAATGGTCACACAGCAACTATTATACTAAAGCATCGTTTGTTTGACAAGCAGGAATTTAAGATCCAAGAAGTAAACGTTTTTGAAGATAAGGAACATTTGGGTTTGATTTTGAAGGGACAAGCAGTATTCATATACAAAGATCGATTACGATCGGTAGAGATGCGAGAGGGGTTTGTCGAATTTTCAGACGATAAATTAAAAATTTTAATAAAATTTTAAGAAAATTTAAAAAAGTAGTGAAAATCAGTTGACAAATGTTTTGAAATATGTTATAATGTAGACAATCCAAGAGGACAAAATGATTAAGAAGGAGGCGCAAGTATGGAGTATGGATACATTAGGGCACGAAACACGAAACTATCAATGCATTAAATGCGGAAAGATACATAATGTAGAAAATAACAAAAGATATGATTTAGGTGATGATATATATTATGCAACTTATTGCCCACACTGCAAAGAGATGGTTCTCCATCTCGATGTAGGTGTGGATAACACTGATATCCATTGCTGGGCAGATCCAGTGTTGGACGAAAGATATTATTAAAACAAAACAAAATGATTAAAAATAAAAGTAAAAGGAGTTTAAAGAAATATGGCAAGTTTTAATTGGGTAGGCAAGATAGTACCTATAAAGGATACTGAAAATTTTAAAGGTTATGAGGAAAAAGTTTACGACAAAAGTGGTTGGATGACACAGAAATTAAGATTTAATTTCGTAGCAGGCACCAATAGACACTTAGTAGAGATTAACGCAGGACGTTTCCAAGATGACAAGAAAAATAGCGTAGTTTATACCTATTCTAAGGCAGAAGAGGGCAAGAAGAGTGAACCTATTCAGATTAAGTGGGAAAAACGTAATGATCCATCTGAAATAGAAAAGGTGGCTGGAAGCAGAGTATTTACTGTGGATACAGACTATTTTCAGCATCGTAAGGAGCTTGAAGAAAGCGGTAAAGATGAAGAACTCGAAGCTTCTAAGAAAAAGTGTAGGCATTTCATTGCAGCGTCTGACTTCGTAGATTTTGCACGTAAGGTTGTTTATAACGACAAGATTAAGGATTGGACTTTTAGAATTCGTGGCGTTGTCAACTACAGCTATAGTGAAAAGACGGGTCAGTATTACGCTAATTATGAAGTACAAAAGATATATAGAGTTGCAGACGATACTGAACCTACTAGCGAAATGAGTATTAATTTCTTCTTCGCTGAAGGGGCGGTAGACAGTAGTGATTATGATGAAACTGGCAAGGCAGTTGTATCGGGTTACACGCCGTTCTATGATTCAAATACGAAGAAGTCATGGTTCTGTCCTATTAGCCTTGTGCTTCGTGGAGACACCGATGAAAAGGGTAAGAAGAGACTTGCAGTTTGGGAAAAAGTGTTTAGTAAGTTTGAAGATGATGAAATCAGGAAGATAAATTTAACCTGCTCTAAGATTGATGGCGCTGAAAAGTGTGATATTAAGCTTGAAGATTTATCAGAAGAAGTACAAGACAATATCGCCGCAGGATTAGTTACTCTTCAAGATGCAATTCGTGATGCTGGTGGACAGATGTATGGCGACCGCGTACAAGAGATTAGAATCGAGAAACTTGGTAGGGGCAGTTCGAAGGGGTCAGAAAGCAGCGTCTACACGTTGGACGATGTAAACGCTAAGCCTCACAAGGAAGAGGAAAAGGTTGAAGCAATAGATGACGAAATTGACATTTTCGAAGAGGATGACATTTAAGGTGTAATTGTAGGGGAGAGCAAAATCTCCCCTAAAGGAGTAAAAAAATGATGAATAAAAAAATTGATTTTGAGCTTACATCCAAACTCGGAGTTGAAGGATGTTGTGTTGTATATGATAACACTTTTGGCTGGATTGCAGAACATAAAAATGGCCATATGTGCTTTATGACTTACGATAGAACATCTATCACGCAAGATGATATTGATGCGGTTCGAGAAGGCGTTTTGTTTGGCATGTAATTATGGTTTATAAAATAATAATGAATAAAAGGAGAATTAAATATGGCAAGAAAATTTGGAAAAATCACTAAAATGAGCGAAAAGTTTGAAGACTATTCGTATATTATCAATGGTGTAGGTGGCATTGGCAAAACCACATTGGTGTATGAAATTGGCAAAATTATTACGGGTAGCGATGAAGGCACTTTCATTATTACGTGTGGTGGTGAAAATAAACCAAAACATATCCCTGGTGCTTTCGGTGATGTAGCGCCTGACTTTAAGACGTTTAAGGAAATTGTAAAGGAACTTTGTGATAACAAAAAAGAGTATCCTCATACACGCTTCATAGCAATCGATTCATTAGATGAATATGCGAGAATTTGCGAAAATTTTGTTGTGGCGGAATGGAATAGTCAGTGCGATATCAGCGAAAGAGCTAAGAGTATTGCTCAAGCATATAAGGGTTATCAAAAAGGCGAAAATAGAGCTTGTGATTTAATGATTCAACAAGTTGTAAAATTACAAGATGCGGGGTATTCGATTCTTGAAATTGGCCATACCAAGACAAAAATGAAAGAGGATGTTATCACCAAAGTTCAATTTGAACAACTCACTTGTAATCTTGATAACAAATATTATAATGCATTAAAAGATAAGGTAAATCTCGTAGCAATGTGTTATTGGGAAAACGTTGTTGAAAACATCGAAGAAAAGAAAAACGCA
>JAEIGA010014396.1_pt1 | contig 12042 bp, 8 predicted proteins | sample 9270691 | NCBI WGS metagenome assembly JAEIGA01 (sample SAMN17057246, study PRJNA624740) | gut metagenome | biome: biome; isolation source: fecal sample | host: Bos grunniens | place: China: Xizang | collected 2019
GAATTGTTTTTGATCTCATTTTTATCAATGGTCAATTTCCGGGTCGCATTGACATAGAGGGCGATATCACCCATGGTGGCGTACCAGATTTCCGGTTTGTGAGCCAATTCTTTGCACAGATTGTCGATAAGTTTCCAGTTTTCCGCTCTCTTTCTCTTGACATTGGCAGCGAATTCATAGCTGTGTCCCCAGATGATCAGGACGGACATCTTTTCAGCTTTGTAATCAAGAAACTTTTTGGCAACTCCTTGGGCCCGGTTGTGGTGGCAGTAGGGGTGCCACTGCAGGAAATCCTGTGGCAGATCAAAGTTGCCCGCCATTTTGCAGGTACGGGCATAGACCAGATTGTTTTTTGCCAACGCTTCATAGACCCGGGTGGGGGCTTTGGTGCTGGTGTGGCGGCCATAGGGGTAGGCGAAACCCGGAGGCGGATTGCCGAGGATCTTGGCAATCCCTTCCTGATTGAGAGCGATCTCTTCATTGAGAGAACGGTCTTTCAGCAGGGTCATCGTTCTGTGCAGATAACCGTGAGAGGCGACTTCGTGATTTTTGTACAGAGTTTTGATTTCTGCAGGCTGGATGAAACGTTCCGGTTTTTTTACCGATTTACCGATGCTGACATTGAAGGTCGCTTTGATGTTGTAACGGTCAAAGATCTTTATCAATTCGCGGTCTTCGATGACTCCGTCATCGTAGCTGAAACTCAACGCTTTGAGTTTCCAATCAGGGTAGGTGACGGTGACTTTGGGCGGCTGTGCCGGAGTTTGAGCAAAACTGCAGCAGGCGCTCAAGGTGAACATTATCGCAACGGCCGAGAGGAACAGATAAATCTTTTTCATTTCAGGTACTCCTTTATTAAATGTCAAAGGTTTTTCCTTCGTTTTCCGGGTTGGCGAAGTATTCTTTTTTGATGGCGAGGACCATCGGGATCATCAGCGGGATCATGATGATCAAAATCAATGCGGCAGCCATGTAAACTCCACGCACATCAGTCATCAGGAAGAGCGAACCGCCGAGCAGTGAGCAGACGATTCCGCCGGCAGTATTCAAACTGCCCGACCAGCCGAAATAGGTTCCCCGGAGCTCCGGCTTGGTGAGTTTGGTCAGCATCAATTGCAGCACCGGCTTGATTCCGCCGCCGGCAAATGCGGCAAAGAATTTGGTGACAATCAGCATTGATATATTGAATGAATACGCCATCGCAGCAGTAAATATGCCGCCAATAATCAACAGCGGCAGCAGGATTTTTCGCGGAGCGATCCGGTCGCAGAGCCAACCGAGGCACAAGCCGGAGAAAAATCCGCCAACCGAAGAGGCTGAACTCACAATACCAGTCCAGAAGGCTGCGCCTTTTAATCCATGAACTTCTTTTACCAGCATTGCCATATATGGCTGAATCAACCGGGTGGAAACACCAACAAGCAAAAACATGACCATCATCCACAAAACTGCCGGAGTTGCGACATCTTTGAATTTGTATGGCGATTTGGCACGCTGTTTTTTGGCAAGCTTGACATTGAAGTCATCCTTGGCAAAAATATGTACCAGAAGCGCACTTGCCATATATATCGCACCGCAGGACAAAAAGCCTGTCGTGTATCCGAAACGGTCAACAATTATACCGCCAAGCAGATAGCCCAGCATGTTTCCGCTGGATACGCCTGTGCTCAACACGCCGAGGACAAATCCATGTTTTTCTTTCGGCGTGGTCGCAATGAGAAGTGTCTGCGCCGGGTTGACGGTTCCGGAAAAGAAGGAGCAGACGAACCGGATCGATGCCAACACCCAGAAGTTGGGGGCAAACGCCAGAAGCGGGTAGAAGATTGCCGCGGCGTAACTTGCCCGCAGCAGCATGATCTTGCGTCCGAAACGGTCAGCAAGTACACCCCAGACGCTGGTGGCAACGCACAAACTCAACATGGATGCCAGATAGTATATGGAGGTATATATACCCACAAGCTTGTCGTTTTCAATGTGGAGGTTTTCTTTGAGCAGCAGCGGAATAAACGGCATACAGCAGCCGAATCCGACCATGGCAAGGAACTGGGAGAGCCAGATCACAAAAAGATTTTTCTTCCAGTTTATCACAACCGGAGGCGGAATAAGATCAACGTTATCCATAAAATATTTCCCCAATGAGTCTGTAAAATGTTAATCAAGAAATATATCCCCGAAACCGGATTAAGTCAAGCCGGATTTATCTCAGACACCCGCAATATTTTTACGCTTCAGACTTTTCTTTCCGGTTCCCGGCGAGCAGGAATGATGCTGCGGCAAACAATGCAAAACAGCTTAATACGCTCCAGGTCATGATCCCGGAGGCTTTGGTGTAAAGCTGACCGCCGATCCATGGACCGGCGGCAAATCCGATGCCCCGCATCAGGGAACCGACCGACATCATCCGGCCCGCGTTTCCGGCGGTGGTTTCGGCGGAAACCGCAGTATAAAGTGCCGGTTGAACGACGATTTCACCAAGAGTGACGATCGCCACGGCGATCGCAATCGCCCAGGCACCACCGGCAAAACCGAGCTGGAAATAACCGAATGTATAAAGCAATGCGCCGAGGATCAATTGGAACATGATCGGCATTTTGATCTTTTTAAGCAGCGCCACCAGCGGGATCTGCAGCAGCAGTACCATAGTTCCATTCATCGAATAGATCGAGCCGAGTGCCTTGTTGGAAATTCCCACCGTCGCCGAGGAGTAGATGGACAAGGTGGAGTAAAGCTGCGAAGCCAGCAGCATCAGGAACAATGTTCCCGCCATCAGATACATAAAGCGGCGGTTGCAGAAAATATCCTTGAGAATTCCGGTCGAAACCTCCTTTTTGCGGGAGGTGGTCCCATTGACGACGGCATTTCGACGGCAGCAGCAGAACCAGGTTTGAAGCGTCCCTGCCATGCAGAGGATGCCGGTCAGAATGAAAAACACCCAAAACGGCGTTTTGGCAAAAAATGCGCCCATCATCGGCCCTAAAGCCCAGCCGATATTGTAGCCGATACGGATCTTTCCGTAGTATCCGGGGCGTTCATCCGGGGAGGTGATGTTGGCAAGATAGGCATCGCTGCCGACCTGAAATGCCACTCCCACCGCCGTATTGAACATCAATGCCGCCACAAACACCCAGAATGGTGCTTTGACGTAGACGCAGAATGCCAGAAAGAAAAAGATCATTCCACGCAGAAACTGTCCGGAGAGCATCATCAGCGAATGGCCGAACCGGTCGGTCAGCCAGCCGCAGGGGACCGGCGCCGCAATGACCGCCAATCCCAGCAACGGAAACAGAATACTCACCAGCGCATAATCCATCCCCCGCACTTTGCACAAGTAGATCGGTACAAAAGGATAGATTATAGCGTAGGATAACTGATTGAATGCCCAGGCGGCGGCAAGCGATATGCCCTTATCGCTCCACAGATAATGGAAAAATCTTTTCATATACAAAAAAAGAAGTTCCTCCGTTGCAAATAAGATGCAATGGAGGAAAATTTATTTCAGAATTCCAGTTTGATTTGTTCTTCAGCGGGGACGCTGATACAGAAAATATCGTTGAGATAGGCGCGTTCCGGCAGTACGATCATCACATTCACCGGACGTTCTTCGGTGGCGAATGCCGCATGGTGCCACACTCCCGGACGCAGGGAGATCACGCAGCCTTTGGGAATGAGAAACGCTTCGACATCATCCACCGGAAGAGTTTCGCCGACTCCCGCCGGAGCCACCCAGAATACCGCATCCTGATCCAGCGGCATCGCCACTTCGCAGGTGTGGTTGTGGAATTCCGCATCGGTGATCACCATCGGACGGTACTGGATGCGGCAGGTGGAGTATGAGGGCGGTTCGCCGCCGAGATCCTGCTGCAGCATATCCCGGAAAAAGACACATCCGGCATCTTTGGGACCGGTGGCAGGTTCGTTGAGCGGATCGATGAGCATGGCATAGGAACCGTATTTGTAAAAGGCTTCTCTGGAAAGTTGTTCGATTTTGACGGTTTTCATATTTTTACTCCCCGAATAAAGGTTGAAAATTATTTTACTGCTGATAATATAATCTCTGTATCCTATTATTCAAATATTTTCCGGAAATTTTACAACGGATGGCACTGGACAATGCGTAATCCGGGCGAACTGATGCAGTATGCGCCGGCAGGATCACAATGGACGGAGTTCGACCTTGGAGATTTTGCCGGTGAAGCCGAAGTTGTTGACACCGTGACCGATGCTGGTTTCCGCCGGATAGAGGGCGTAACCTGCCATCGGCACCGCTTTGCCTTTGACATTGTTGCAAGTGATTTGGGCTGTTTTCTGATCGAACCGGACAACGCACTCGATATTCTGTTTCGCCTTGAGTACCGGACCGGGGACGATCACCGGACGGCGTCCGCGTCCGCCCATGGTGTAATAGGTCGCATAGATGCGCCCCTTGTTGATGAACAGCGCAAATGCCTGATCGGAATTGGTGATGAGTGTCTGACGTTTCTGTACATCGTCAGCGCTGAAGTTCAAACGCAGCTCGAATCCGCTGTAAGGATAGATGGTTGCCTGCGGGAAAGAGACATTGTTTTTGCCGTTGAACTGCCACGCATAAGTGCCGTCCTTTTCTTTCACCACTTCCGGGGCATTTTTCATATTGTCCGGAGTGGCTTTGGACATATATTTGAATGCGAGATTGCCGTGGCCGTAAGATTCGGCAAAGTAGAAGTTGTTGATCCACGAGGAATTTCCTCCGAGCATACCGGAGAGGCGGCTGCCGCCGGAGTTTCTGACTGCGGCGCCCAGTTCGGGAGTGATCGAAAACTTCTGGATCGTCAGCATATTTGCATCGCAGCTCACCTGGATCCGGCGTTTGTCAAAGAAGTCAAAACTGGAAAAGCTGCTCTTTTTGCCGGCAGGTTTGAAAATCGTCACCGGCATACTGCGGAAAGTTTTCCGATCTTTGTCCACCACTTCAACAAAGTAGACCGACTGCGGCAATGCCGGATTGACCAGCAGCGAAAATTCTGCCGTATTGGTTTTCAGCGGCGCCGGCATGATCTGCTGGATATCGGTGTGACGGATGATGAAATGGGTGCCGACTTTGTCGCTTGCGGCAAAAATCTGTTTTTTGACGATGTCGGCAAGCGGCAATTTACCCTTGAATATCGGGAATTCCGGTTTAGCAGGGATGATTCCGGCAAGATCGATTTCCAGACAGGCTCTGTCCAAATCTTTTTTGCTGACCGCCAGCTGCATAATGACCGAATTCATGGTACCGGGGATGGTGCGTTTGCCGGGGAATTTCCAACCGGAATCGCTGGTGATACAGCCGGTGATTTTGCCGTTTTTCTGGGTGATGCATTTGACATTGGAAGCGTTGATCACCTTGATTTCGCCTTTAATACGGAGATTCTTGTAGGCGAATCCACCGGCGAGGATGGAAAATACCGCCTGTTCGTCGCTTTCCAATACCGCATCGGCTTTGTGCTGATAGATGTGGTCGCCGCTGTCGACCACTTCGACGCTGTGCAGCGGCACCGGACTGGAAACTTTTCCCTGCAGTTTGACCATACCCTCCGGAGTGATCCCGGCGATCTTGATTTCCGCCTGACAGGGAGCGAGGTCGCGCAGAGGCTGTTTGACCCATTTGTTGTCGGCGTTCCAGTTGGCGCGCAGTTCGACCGGAGTGAAGCCGGAGGCAAAAACTTTGCCGTCAACGGTAAGTTCGGGGATGAGCAGATGATGATCAAGGCAATCGGCGACTTTGAGATCGAAGCGGAGGGCATCCAATTTGTTGTCTGCGATTTTGCCGCTGAATTTTTTCACGACCTTGCCGTTGAGATCCCTGACCGCCAACTGGATATCGTAGATTTTGCCGGTGCTTTCAGCTTCCGGTACGTTGACGAGTTCGAATTCGACCGTTTCTCCGGCGACGAGGATTTTGCGGTAGGAGAGGATCAGATTGGGAACCGCGCCGTCATCACCGCTCTGCCGGGGGAAGAGTTTTCCTTTGGCAGCTCCGGAAAAGTAGCGCATGATCCGCTGAGTGGAAAACGAGTTGTACAATGTTGGACGGAAACTGGTGTTTTCGTTCTGTTCGTCCCATTCGACCAGATTCACCATATCCGCCCGGGCGGCGACTGCGCTGCCGACGCTGCCGCGGAGCATGGAAGTGCCGCCGCAGTTGTAGGTGAAAGTGCCTTTTGCGTAAAAGTTTTCATGTCCGACTTTGGTTCCCCAGGCGAGGATCTTTCCTTTGAATTCATCTTCGGCAAGGATACCGGTCAACAGCGGAACCATCACCTCTTTGTCAAAAGCGTCATCATAGCGGCGGTATTCGTCGAGCGGCGGATAGTTGTAGTAGTAGCCGTCTACACAGCGCAGCCATTTGCGGATGATATCGGCAAGACGGCGAACATTTCCTGCGGTGAGTTTGCCGGTTCCGGTGATGATTTCCCGGGGGAGCTGGTGCATCGGCACGATCAGGATCTGATCGCCGAATTTTCCGGTCATTTTCTTTTTGAACTCCTGCCAGTAAGCCGGATCGGTATCGCCGGGGTAGGTGGTCAACAGCAGTTTGCCGTTAATCCGGTAACTCTGCGGACTTTTGAGAGCTCTTTCGATCATCGCAAAATTGTTCGCCCAGTCGACTTTGACTTTGTATCTGGGAGAGACCATCTCCGGCAGGACAAAAAGCTGCAGGTCTTTTTTTGCGGCGACCCGGTACAGATCCTCGCGCCCCTTGGTCATCGGGAAAAAGGCGAAGCCGTCCAGTTTGTAAAGGTCAGTCACCACATGGTGCATGGTTTTCCATGCTTCGTCATGGATAAAACTGCCGGTGTCACTCAGGCGCAGCGTGCTGTCCTGAAACAGCGGATGGTCGACCCAGCGGTGCAGATAGTCGTTGCGTTCCAGACCGTATTTGAGCTGTCCCCGGGCAAAGAATGCGGTACGGCCGCTTGCCGGTTTAAAAGTTTTCCCTTTTTCGGCAAATTTCTGAAGCAGTTTTTTGGCTTCAGCATCCGGTTTCGGGGCGGCAAAGAGCGGAAATGCCGCAACGATTGCGGCAACAGCAAAAAGGAATTTATTCATTTTTAACTCCGAAAAGGCGGCAGATCACGCCGACGGCGGATTGGGCCAATTTTCCTTGTTGTTTATAGGATCGATTTTTTTGTAATGAGGAAGTTTGTTGTAACCGCTCTTGGCAGGCAGCCACCAATCGTGGACATTGGAATAGGGAGCGATATGGCCATCGGCATGGATGGCATTGAAACTCTTGTTTCCATTGTGACGGAAATCGACCCGGTTGGCGTTTTTGCCCGCAAGCGGACGATTTTCCCAGAAACTGCCGCGGTCAAAGTTGTATGATTCGGAATCAGTAAAAGCGATATAGAATGACGGCCGCTTCAAAAGAGTGACTTTACGGGCTTCCAGAGGTAAATACCCCTGCACCCGCCGGTTGAGAGCATAACTGTAGTAGTATTCGTCATATTTGCCATAATTGTTGGCCTGACGGGAGGGGCAGAGCATGATGGAGGAAGCGCCGAACCATTTCTCTTTTGACGGCGAAGAAGAACCGGTAACATAACTTGCCAGCCAGTTGTCTTCACGGTACCAGTGTTCATAGCTCGTGAGCGTGGGGCCTTTGGTCAACTGCGGCAGAGAAAATCCGTCCATCTGGTCGGAATAAGCCATCGCGCCCATGCTGATCTGCTTGAGATTGTTCACACAGGAGGCACCGCGGCCGCGTTCGCGTGCGCTCTGCAGAGCGGGCAGCAGCATTGCTGCCAGAATGGCGATAATGGCAATTACAACCAGAAGTTCGATGAGGGTAAAGCCGGATCTACGGTGCTGAGTGAATAAGTGTCTGTTCATTTTTTACCTGTGTTGATGTTTGATACAATTAAATTTGTCATAATGTAACACTTTTTGGGATTCTTTGCAATATCAAAAATGATATAAAAATCGCCTGAAATGACAATTGTTTTTGAAAACTGATTTGCTAAATTGCCATACCGGAAGTATAGTATTTCAGCTGCAACCAGAAGGAGATGGGGAATGAATCGTTTTTTTGATCTGTGCCGGGAGTTTCAGGATTACGGCTCTTCCGGTAAAGGTGCCGCCCTGGAATTGCCGGTGCTGCCGCAGGAATTGCGTTTTTACTTCCGGGAGATGGAAAGCTACAACAACTGGGATATCCCTTTCTGTCACGGAAAATATATTTTTGTCTATATGCTTTCCGGCAACCGTACGGTCAACATCGGAGACTGTTCATTTTTTCTGGAAAAAGGCGATGTTATCCTGATCCCTCCCTTTGCCCGGCACGTTTTTTGCGGTGAAAAACTGCCGTTCCAATCCCTGATGGCAGCGTTTACCCTCCCGGAGAAAGATGAACGGCTCCAATTCATCTGCAAACGGAAATTCCATTTCAGGCGCCATGAATTGAAAAATCTGGAGATGGCCGCCAAATGCTTCCACCGGTGGAAACACGGCGAACTTTTTGCCGGTGAAGAGGCGGTCTGTTACTTTGCATTGCTTTTGCGGCAGCTGCAGAATATGGTTCTGCCGGAGATGAGTTCCAACAAGATCTTTGATCACGATTATCCGCTGTTGAGCCGGATCGTGGAGTATCTTTCCGCCAACCGGGATCACCATGTGACCTTGAAAGAGTTGTCAACGGCGCTGCACGTTTCCGGAAGCACCATCCGTCAGGCCTTTCAGAAAAAGATGAAACAATCCATCGGCCACTACCAATTGATCCAACGGTTGAATCTGGGGTGCGAATTGTTGAAATCCACCGATTTGAGCATCGCCGAGATCGCCTTTAAAGTGGGGTTTGCTCTGCCCAACAGTTTCCTGCGGGCGCTCAAACGCGAAACCGGTCTGACTCCAAGTGCGCTCCGGGCAAAATATTGGAAAATACCGCAATAATGGTAAAAAATCGACCGTCAATCTTGAAAAGCTCCTTTGAAGTGCTATCTTATACCGATCAAATTTTTCAATTATCTATCTGGGGAGACCGTTTATGTCAGCAGAAATTTCTGCCACTTCGCTTTTGATCCGTCAGGAACTTGCCCGATTCGATATCGATGCCCGGCTGATTATCGAGAGCGATCTGCCCGCTTTCGAGATCCGGGTCGTCGACCGCACCTGGCAGATCGCCGCACCCGATGAGATCGAACTGCTTTACGGCGTCTACGATTGTGCCGAAAGATTTTTCGGATGGGACTTTTTTGAACCCGGCAAAGATGCCTTTCACGCTGATGCCGTGTTGCCGATGCCGCCGGATGGCGTCGTGGTACCGGCGGTCAAACCCCGCTTGAAGCGGTGCGGATTCATTCAGGAGTTCCCCTTTGACGACAATGCGGAAACCACCTTTGACTGGATGGCAAAAAACAAACTCAATTACCTGATGGTCTGGATGAAATACTATGACTGCCTGAGCGATGAACTCAAAGAATATGCTGCGACCCGCGGCATTATCATCGAGAGCGGCCACCACAACTTCAACTATCTCATCCCCCCTGAAAAATACCGGGAGGATCACCCGGAATTTTTTGCCGAAACCACCGAAAATAAACGCCGCCAGCTCGCCGGGATGCCCGAAGTTTCCCGGCAATTGTGTACCACCAATGCCGAATTGCGCTCGGAACTGGTGAAAAATCTGCTCAACTACCGGAAACTTCATCCGGAAGTGAAATATCTCGCCCTCAATCCCAATGACGGTTTCGGCTGGTGCGAATGTGAAAACTGTTCCAAACTTTACGATCCCTCCCGCCGGGGGGAAAGTTATTGCCGTTCCGAAAAATATTATCCTGCCAACCGGATCTTCAATGATCTGGTCAGCGAAGTCGGCGAAAAATTGCATGCCGCTTCTCCGGGGAGCATCCTGAACTTTTTTGCCTATGTCAACTATGCCACCCCCGCTCCGGAATTCAAACTCACCCCCGGTATCGCAGTGCATCTGGCGCTGTACTGGCGCTGCATCAACCATGCGATCGACGATAAAAATTGCGGAATAAATTCCGGATATTTCCGGGATATTCTGGCCTGGGAAAAGGCTAAAGCCGGAGGATTTTTCAACATCTACGAATATTTCATGGGCATAAATTTTTACCTTTCGGCACCGATGCTCCACTTTGAAAAGATGTTTCACGAATTTGAACTCTATTCAAAGCATCAGGTCGACTGCGTCACCACCCAGTTCTGGAGAGAACATTGGAGTGTTTACGGTGTCAACTATTATCTTATGGCAAGAGCCGCCAGAAATGAAGATTTCGCAACTGCCATCGATCGCTTCTACCGGATGCGCTTCGGCAGAATGGCGGACAAAGCTGCCGGATTTTACCGCAAATTGCAGGAGGTGTTGAACCGTCTCGGTTCCTGCCACATCCCCCATCTCGTTTCATTTTTGAGCCGCACCACCATCGGAGAACTGCTCGCCTTGCAGGATGATGCCGCCGAAATCAGCGCCAACTGCGATCTTCTGCCCGGTAAGGCATTCTCCGTCTGGATCGAATATCTTATCCGCTTCAAAAAATTCTACGATGAGAGCCGCAGCAAACTCAATAAAGAAACAGAGGTCAGAGAATTTCTGGAGTGGATCCATGCGCAAAAAGAGCTTCTGCTCTTTGCTTATGCCAAGTTTGATGTTTTCTTCAAACAATGGTTCGATGATCTTGCCAAAGATAAAAACTGGCGCTACTTCGACGAAAATGACTGGCACGCCGAAGATGTCCGCCACCCGATAATTGCCCCGGAGGTTTGATATTATGAATTTGGATGTTTTTTTGAAAGTTGTTCTGGCGGTCATCGAAACTTTTGCCTTTTTCGCTCTGGGCGGATTCGCCGTCGAACGCAAAATGGTCACTGCTGATTCGCTCAAAGGATTCAGCCGTTTTGCGATCAATGTGCTGACGCCGTTTCTGGTTTTTTCCAGTATTGCCGGGAAATTCACCCGGGACGATCTGCAGACCGCATGGATCTATCCAGCGCTGGGATTTATGATGATCGTCTTTCATGCCGTTTGCGGCCGGGTGCTGCTGCCTTTTTTGCGCAACAAAACTCCGGAACGCAAAGCTACTTTTATGCATATGGCGGCGGTGAATAACTACATCTATCTGCCGATCATCATTATCGGGTATATCTTCCCGGGAAAAACGGTCGCCGCATTGCTCTTTTGCAGCGTGGGTTCGACCTTCGGACAATGGACGATCGGTATTGCGGTCATGGCGGGAAATGATGTGAAAAAACTGCTGAAAAATCTGATTTCTCCCAACAGTATCGCCGTCCTGATCGCCGTTTTGTATCTGCTCTCTCCGTGGAAACTCCCCGCCGGAATAATCGATTTCACTTCCCGCATCGGCAATCTGGCGATTCCGCTCTGTCTGATCCTGATCGGTGCTTCGGTCTGGGCTTCCCGGTCAAAATGGACTGCCCATCTGCTTGACCTCTTTTACACCACCGTGGCGCGAATCGTAATCATTCCGATCCTTACTCTGCTCGTTATGCGCCTGGTTCCGCTCCCGGAAACTGCCCGCAATCTGGCTCTGGTTCTGGCGGTAATGCCAGCTTCCAGCGGCAGCGTGCTTATCGTCCGGGAATATGGCGGCGACCCCGATTTTGCCGGACAGCTCATCCTCAGCACCACCTTGCTCGGATTGATCACCATGCCGGTGCTGCTCGCATTTGCTCTGTGATTCAGAAAAGTGCCGGGCGGGGACAGCATCTCCGGCAGTTATGAACTTTGCTGTGAAATCAAATTCTGAAAATCGCTTCACTTTGATTCAGAAAAACTCAGAACAACGGAGGCTTTTCGGTTTCCCGGAACGGTGATAGCGGGAACCGCTTGGCGGCTGGAGTTATCTTGCCGCCTTTTTTGTTTCGCGGGTTGTATCTGACTGCAAAAATGGTATATTATAAGTGTGAGGTGTTTTATGAATGAAAAAATTACCATCCGCCGCTTTGCAGAAACTGATGCTGAAACGGTGCAGAATATTATTCATCGGGGCTTGCGGGAAATCAATGGCAAAGATTATCCGGCAGAATTGATGGAGGAGTATTGTA
>JAEIGA010014397.1_pt1 | contig 12042 bp, 8 predicted proteins | sample 9270691 | NCBI WGS metagenome assembly JAEIGA01 (sample SAMN17057246, study PRJNA624740) | gut metagenome | biome: biome; isolation source: fecal sample | host: Bos grunniens | place: China: Xizang | collected 2019
GCCCGAGAAATATATCTTCGACATCATCCCATTGGGTGGCACGGCCAACGAGACACTCATCGACAAGGAGGAGGTATATTACATAATGGACGGAAACCGCTACCTGACAAACACCAACGTCAAAGGCAGCGGCGGCACACCTACATTCAAAGAGGTTGCTGAACCGGGCGAAGCACAGGAGTGGAAGATTGCACCCGATACAAACGGCAAGGACTGCTACAAGATTACAAGCAATGCCGATGGCCGTTACTTAAACGAATATGGCGTATTCGGCACCAACCAGTACTATGCCGACTGGAACACATACCTGCTCACAAGATTAGGCGACATGTGGTCTATCCAGTGGACACAGTCGGCTGCAAAGAACGGTGCAAGCTACATTGTAGTGTCGGGCGACAGACTCGAGGCAAAGGGCGTGGGACGCCAGGAGAGCTACACGGTGAAGATTGTGAGAAAAGGCGATGACACATCTGTCGGAAACATTGAAGCTGAAAAGATTACATTCAGAATTGTAAATGACACCATTGTAACCAACAACGATGTAGTACGCATGGAGCTATATAACCCCGAGGGACAGTTGACAAGAATCAACACCGGCAACAGCCTTCCGCTTGCCGGATTGTCAAAAAGCGGCCTCTACATAGTAAAGGCCACAGACAAAAACGCGACACACACATACAAGTTCCTGTTGGAATAAGCCCTATACAATTCATACACAATTCCTTAACAAGCAGTGCAAGCAATGCGCTGCTTGTTTTTTCCTCCACAACTTATTTTTCTATATTTTAATAATTATTATATATAGTTGTTAATAAGTATAGGCACTTTTTCTATTCCCGACAAACTTTTTTTACTACCTTTGCCACAATAATTTATTGTGGAGTATTGTCCAATCCCGGGTGCATATAGCATAACCATCCGGATTCATACTAAATAATTGAGACAAAATGGGAAAGATCATAGCACTGGCAAACCAGAAAGGCGGCGTCGGAAAGACAACTACCGCCATAAACCTTGCTGCATCACTTGCTGCATTTGAAAAGAAAGTATTGGTAATTGACGCCGACCCACAGGCAAACGCATCATCGGGTCTCGGCATTGACATAAGAGAGATTGAGAGTTCCATTTACGAATGCCTCATAAACAAGTCTGTTGCTCAGGAGAGCATCATACCGACAAGCGTAAAGGGTCTCGACATCATTCCATCGCACATAGACCTTGTAGGTGCAGAAATCGAGATGCTCGACCTGCCCAACAGAGAGAAAATCATGCGTGAGGCTTTGGCACCGGTAAAAGAGAAGTATGACTACATTCTCATTGACTGTTCGCCTTCGCTCGGACTGATAACCGTAAACTCACTCACCGCAGCAGATTCTGTAATCATACCGGTACAGTGCGAATATTTCGCACTTGAGGGTATCAGCAAGTTGCTGAACACAATCAAGATCATCAAGTCAAACCTGAACCCGACACTCGACATTGAGGGATTCCTGCTCACTATGTTCAATTCACGACTGAGACTGAGCAACCAGGTCTATAACGAGGTGAAGAAACATTTCAGGGAGCTCGTATTTGAAACCGTGATACAGCGTAACATCAGATTGGGCGAGGCTCCAAGCATGGGTATCCCTGCATTGATGTATGACGCAGAATCAACAGGTGCCAAGAACTATCTGGCATTGGCCGAGGAGATTCTCAGCAGAAATAACTAAGAAACAATCAACAAAAATGGCAAAACAGAAATTCACACTCGGACGCGGACTTGACGCGCTCATATCAACCGAAGCTGTCCGCACATCGGGTTCATCATCCATAGGCGAGATAGAGATAAGCAAGATTCTCGCCAACCCCAACCAGCCACGCCGCGATTTCAACGAAGAGGCATTGCAGGAGCTCGCCGACTCCATCAAGGAACTTGGCGTCATACAGCCCATCACTCTGCGCAAGATGGAGGACGACACCTACCAGATCATTGCCGGTGAGAGACGCTTCCGTGCATCACAGCTCGCGGGCAAGGCCACTATCCCCGCATACATTCTCAAGGCCGATGACGAGGAGACAATGGAGATGGCCCTCATCGAGAACATCCAGCGCGAAGACCTCAATGCGCTTGAAGTGGCTCTTGCATACCAGCAGCTCATCGAGCAGCACAAACTGTCACAGGAGCAACTCAGCAAGCGCATAGGCAAAGGCCGTGCCACCATCGCGAATTTCCTTCGCCTGCTCAAGCTGCCTGCAGCGATACAGATGGCGCTCAAGGAAAAAGTCATTGACATGGGACATGCCAAGGCACTCCTTTCGCTCGATTCGCACAGCGAACAGATAAGCCTCTTCCACGAAATTGAGAAGAACAATTACACAGTACGCGAAGTAGAAGAAATCGTGCGTCGCATAAAGGATGGTAATGATGCGAAGAGCGTAAAACAGAAGAAAGCCGCCGACAAGAAACAGGATGAAGTATATCACCAGCTGAAGAAACAGCTTACCAACTTTTTCCAGACACCTGTACAGATGACCTGCACAGCCAAGGGAAGCGGCAAAATCAGCATCAAGTTCAAGAACGAGAAAGAGCTTGAACGCATAATTTCAATATTTGACAAGCTTAATCATTAACAGATAGTGGCAACTCCCAGGTTGACATACAAGCTTACAATAATCGTTACCATGCTTTTTGCTATGGCAACAGGGCTTTCTGCACAAGTCAAAGCGCCAAACGGCAAGATTGCCAAGCCGGCCATGACTGCAACCAAGGACACATTTGCCATAAAACTGAAAAAGCTCTCCATGCCCGACATGCAGGTAATGGAAAGCGCATACAGTGATATTTCCGTTGCCACAGGAGCTACACTGAAGGACAGCTTGGGCACAAGCAATAAGAAAGAGAAAACTTTAGAGCCGAAAATAAGGAAGCCCGACCCCTCGACTGCGACATGGCTTGGCCTGGTGTTCCCCGGAGGCGGACAGATATACAACCGCAAATTCTGGAAACTGCCGATTGTCTATGGCGGTTTCATTGGATGTCTATATGCCTACAGTTGGAATGTACAAATGTACAAGGATTACAGACAGGCCTACCTTGACATCATGGACAGCGACCCTAACACCGACTCCTACAAGGAATTCTTCCGTCCCGGATATGATTTTGAGGCAAACAAGGAGTATCTGCAGGGAGTCTTCAAAAAAAGGAAGGACCGCTACCGCCGTTGGAGAGACCTGAGCATATTCTCATTCATAGGCGTATATGCACTCTCCGTGATTGATGCCTATGTCGATGCCCAACTGTCCCATTTTGACATAAGCGAAGACATCCACCTGAGCATAGAGCCGGACATAATCAACAGCCGACAGTTCATGGACAAAGACTACTACGGTCTAAACCTTAACATAAGTTTCTAATACGATGAAAAAAACAAGTATAATGTTCACACTTATAATTCTAGCATCACTGCAATCATGCAGCCTATTCAACACGACCAAGGCTGCATCAGACACTACTGCTATCGAGAACGCCACAGTCATCGAAATGTGGCAAGAGCCACGCACTGTCGCGACAAAGGTAAATTACAAGGTAGACCTTGACACAATGACCGGTGCCGGTTACTCGTTTGAAATGCCCGAGAGCATGAACGCCAATATCGACAGCCTGTTAAACGGCTGGCAGGCACGCAACATGCTCCGCAAGCTCGACTGCGATGGTTCTGCCTGGAACGGCATAGTCATTACTGACACGATGTTTGCCAAGCGCCTTGCAAGCATGCCCACCGTCGTGCGCATGCCATACAACAACATGGTGCGCAGCTGCATCGACCGCTATGTAAAGAACGGACGCACACAGGTGTCATACCTGCTTGGTATCTCGGAATTCTATTTCCCTATCATCGAAGAGGAAATTGACCGTCTTGGCGTGCCTCACGAATTGAAATATCTCCCGATCGTCGAATCGTCGCTCAACCCTAAAGCGGCATCAAGAATGGGTGCAAAGGGATTGTGGCAGTTCATGTTCACAACTGGCAAACTTTATGAGTTGAAAGCCAACAACTACATCGACGAGCGATTTGACTTGATAAAATCAACAAGAGCCGCACTGCTCTACCTCAAAGACCTTTACAACATGTTCGAGAACTGGGAACTGGCCATTGCCGCATATAACTGTGGCCCGGGAAATGTAAAGAAGGCCATCAAGCGTTCGGGCGGCAGCACCGATTTCTGGAAAATCTACCCATGGTTACCCCAGGAAACCCGTGGTTACCTGCCGGGCTTCATCGCAGCAAGCTATGTCATGAACTATTACGAGGACCACGGTATATGCCCGATGGAACCGAAACTGCCCGTAGCAACCGACACTTTACATATAAACAAGAACCTTCACTTCAAGCAGATTGCCGAGGTGTGCGGTACCGACATAGAAGAGATCAGAACCCTGAATCCACAGTACCTCAAGGACATCATCCCCGGTGAAAACGAGACATATGTACTGCGCCTGACCCACAGTACCATAACCAAGTTCATTGAGAACGAGGATGCGATATACAACCATGATGTGGAAAAATATTTCCCGAAAGTGGATATCGACAAGATGCTCAAGGATGCGAAGGAGAACAACGGAGCCGGAAATGTTATCCGACACAAGATAAAGGAGGGTGAGACCCTTGGAGGCATTGCACTGAAATACAAGGTTTCGGTAAAGCAGCTCATGAAATGGAACAACATGAAAAGCCCCAACATACGTGCCGGTAAGTATCTGAGAATACATAAGTAACGCTATGGACAATTACGACGAGATCAGGAACATTGAAGAGGAAGCCGCTATAAATGCAGCCTTTCAGGAACTTATAGACACATACCTGGCTTCACAGCATCGCAAGAAAGTTGAGCTCATAACCAAGGCGTTCAACTTTGCCCGTCAGGCACACAAGGGTGTCCGACGCCACAGTGGCGAGCCATACATCATGCACCCTCTCGCCGTAGCCCACATTGTATGCAAGGAGATTGGTCTTGGCTCAACATCCATCTGCGCTGCATTGCTTCACGATGTTGTCGAGGACACCGACTACACAGTCGAGGACATACGCAACCTCTTCGGTGACAAGATTGCAGGTATTGTAGATGGCCTTACAAAGATATCGGGCGGTGTGTTCGGTGCACACGCATCGGAACAGGCCGAGAACTTCAAGAAACTCCTGCTCACGATGAGCGAGGACATCAGGGTAATTCTCATAAAGATTGCCGACCGTCTGCACAACATGCGCACCCTGGAGTTCCTGCAGACAAACAAACAGTACAAGATTGCAGGTGAGACACTCTACATATATGCTCCCATCGCTTATCGCCTTGGACTTAGCCGCATAAAGACCGAGCTGGAGAATCTCAGCTTCAAATATGAATACCCCGAGGAGTATGCACGCATAGAGAAGAAAATCGAGAAAACACAGAACGAGCGCGACATACTTTACAACGAATTCACACAGCCCATTTGCGAACAGTTGGACGCAATGGGACTTAAATATCACATCATTGGCCGCGTGAAGTCGCCCTACTCCATCTGGAACAAGATGCAGAAGAAGCATGTAGCCTTTGAAGACATCTTTGACATCCTCGCTGTGCGCATCATATTCACCCCACGCGAGGACAAGGACGAGAACAACGAATGTTTCAACATATACATCGCTCTCACAAAACTCTACAACGCCCATCCCGACCGCTTGCGCGACTGGGTAAACAAACCGCGCACAAACGGATACAAGGCACTGCATGCCACATTCATGAGCCGACGCGGAGAGTGGATAGAGGTGCAGATAAGAAGCGAAAAGATGAACGAGGTTGCCGAGAAGGGAATTGCCGCACACTGGAAATACAAGAGCCAGGACAGCAACAGCAATGACGACCAGCTCGAGAACTGGTTGCACACCATCAAGGAGATTCTCGATGACCCACAGCCCAACGCCCTTGATTTCCTTGACACAATCAAGCTAAATCTTTATGCAACCGAGATATTCGTCTTCACCCCAAAGGGAGAGATCAAGACCATGCCACAGAACTGTACCGCGCTTGACCTCGCATACAGCATACACACTTTCCTTGGGAACCATTGCATTGGTGCAAAGGTAAACCACAAGCTTGTACCGATGAACCACCTGTTGCAGAGTGGCGACCAGGTAGAGATTCTCACCTCCAACTCACCGCGTGTCGATGCAAGCTGGCTCTCATTCGTCACCACAGCCAAGGCTCGCGCAAAGATACAGGCAGCACTACGCCGCCAACAGCGCATACTGCAACGCGACGGAGAGGAAAAGCTTAACCAGTTCCTGGAAAAGGAGGGATTGAGCAACTACCTTGGCAATATCGAGAAGCTGTGGAAACTGCATAAGCTCAACGACCGTGACGAGTTGCTCGCTGCCATTGGAAAAGGCACAATAGTCCTGGGCAATGACGACAAGGATGCCTTGCTCGGCAACAAGAAGTTCAGTTTCCAGTCGCTCTTCTCATTCAACAAAGAGAAGAAGGAGAAAAAGGAGGAGGAGGTGCTGACATACGGCGAAATAGACCCCAAGCAAGCCATCAGCCTGACAGATGAGAACATCAAGAACGGCTATATAATAGCCGACTGCTGTAATCCCATACCCGGAGACGATGTACTTGGCTACTATGACGAGGAGAAACACATCATAATCCACAAGCGGAACTGCCCCACAGCCAATGCCCTGAAGAGCAGCCATGGCAACAGAATACTGGCAGCGAAATGGGACACTCACAAGGAGTTGTATTTTGTAGTCCCCATCCGCGTAACCGGCATCGACAACATTGGAGTGATACACGAGATAACAGCTGTTATCTACACGCAACTTAATGTCAACATACAGAAGATGAACTACGAAAGCAACAACGGCATCTTTGAGGCTACACTCTGGCTGAATGTACACGATGTACAGGATGTAAAGAACATCTGCGACAACCTCAAGAAATTAAGTTGCATAAAGACAGTTGCCCGAATAGGATAAAAGCAATAAAGACTATACAAAATAAATGCTGACCGCGAGGTCAGCATTTATTTGTTCATTCTATATTCATCTTATATACATTCGTCTCTTTCTGTTCAAACCCGCACGAGCGGTACAGAGCATTGGCAGCCACACGCGAGGGGCGTGAAGTCAGCATCAAGGTTCCACCACCAAGGTCTTTGGCATATTCTATTGCATGCTCTACCATTGCACGGCCAAAGGAGCGGCCACGCACGACGGCATCTACCACAACATCCTCAATCCACATCTTGCGGCCAGTGGGGGCAAGATATTCACAAAGTGTAAGCATTGCCACAATCCCGCCATTGTACCTTGCGAGGAAAAGATGGGAAGTTCCATTCCCGGACAATGTCTGCAACTGCTCCATTGTCATGCTGACACCCGATGACGACAGCTGCGAAAGCAAATTGTTTATCGGTTCCAGATAATGTGATGAAGCTTCATTCACCTCGAATATCTCAAGCTGTTCCATCATATTACAAATTTACCTTGCACCTGATACCCTTTGACTCGTTCTGCATGCGGTCGAGAACTGTTACCACAAAGACATATTTTCCCTTCATCTCCTTTGGCAATCGGTAGAAAGGCTCTGATGTTATTTCCACAATATTCTTGGGATTGTTCAAGTTCAGTTTTTGCCCCTTGACAAAGCAATAGACCACAAAACGGTGTGGAGCATTCATGGCATCCTTGTAGGCCTTCTTATCAAGCGTCCATACAAGTTTCTTGCAACCGCTATCCTCAATAACCTTGATATTTTTGGGCCTGTCGGGAGACTTGTTGTCCATGAAACCATAAAGAGGCATCAATGCCGGATAACGGTAAATGCCATTTGCAAGATAATCACGGTAGCCATCCATATTGTCGGCAGCAGATTTCGCATCCCAGAAACAGGAGCCCTTTACATTATCTTGCGCACGCTGCAACTTATATTTCTCGACCTGCTGGTTACCTGTAGGACTGGTAGCATCCTTGGCTTTTACAGTGCGTCTGACATCCTGTCCTATATACAAAGGACGCTTTGAGGCATGCTTTGCCCACCACTTCACCAGTTCTTTATAATCGGCAGCCTTGTGACCGATTTCCCAATAGACCTGTGGGATGCAGTAATCAACCCAACCCTGTTCTATCCAGTAAAGGACATCGGCATACAGATTATCGTAGCATTGCAGACCATTTGTCTTGCTGCCGGCCCCCCAACTGTTTTTGTTACGGTATATACCAAAAGGAGATACACCGAATTTCACCCATGGCTTCATCTCGCGCACCGTGCGATGGAGCTGGTATATGAGATGATTGACATTCTCCCTTCTCCAATTATCCTTGTCGGTTGCCTTACTCCTGCGGAACCATACCTCATCGTCAAATTCCAGCCCGGTAGCAGAAGGATATGGGTAAAAATAGTCGTCTATATGAAGGCCATCGACATCGTAGCGGCGCAGGATATCACGCACAACGCGACATATATGGTCACGGTTGCTCTGCAACGAAGGATTGAAATAGAGTTGCCCCTCATATTCGATAAAAGCCCTGGGGGCCTTTGCACTGCGATGATTTGCAGCAACCATTGTCGTGCCTTTTGTGCGTGCGCGATAGGGGTTTATCCATGCGTGCAGTTCCATATTGCGTTTGTGGCACTCCTCGACCATGAAAGCCAACGGATCCCAACCCGGTGACACTCCCTGCACACCTGTGAGGTAGCGGCTCCAGGGCTCGTAGTGCGACTCGTACAAGGCATCACCCTCGACACGCACCTGAAAGATGACAGCATTCACATTTACCTTCTGAAGGTTATCGAGCATGTCGACAAGATATTGTTTCATCTCGGCTTCACTCATACCCATGAACTGGCCGTTCACAGCCTGTATCCATGCCCCGCGGAACTCACGCTTGGGGTTGTCTGTTGTCTTCGCCTGCACAGCAAATGAGAAGAGCGAAAGTAGAATCATCAGGAAATATAGTCGTTTCAATCGCATATATGTATAAAGAATTAATTTTCAAACGCGAAGATAGTTATTTTTTACGGTAAATAAGAACAATTAACACCTACATTGATATCTATTTTTATGCAAACGGAAACAAAGTGCCCGTTTTTTTTGTAAATTCGCAGAAATAAACCCAAACAGAGATGGACGGCAACAAAAGCATAACAATAAAAGGCGCACGCGTCAATAACCTGAAGAATGTCGATGTCGAGATTCCGCGTGGCAAATTCGTTGTCATAACAGGCCTGTCAGGCTCGGGCAAGTCTTCGCTTGCCTTTGACACGCTGTATGCCGAGGGGCAACGCCGTTATGTAGAGTCACTCTCATCATATGCCCGCCAGTTCCTTGGACAGATGAACAAGCCCGAGTGCGATTTCATCAAGGGCATTCCGCCGGCCATCGCCATTGAGCAGAAGGTGAACAACCGCAATCCACGCTCAACGGTGGGCACATCTACCGAGATTTATGAGTACCTCAAGCTGCTGTTTGCACGCATTGGCAAGACCTATTCCCCAATAAGCGGCGAACTCGTAAAGAAAGACACCCCCGAGGACCTTGTGACCTGCATGCAGAGCCGCCCCGAAGGAACCCGTTTCCTGTTGCTTGCCCCGATACCACAGCGCAAGGGACGTACCCTTGAGCAGCAGTTGCAGATATATCTGCAACAGGGATTCACACGCGTGGTTCTTGGCAAGGAGATCATACACATCGAGGATTACACCCCAAAGAAAGGCGACAACCCGGCACTGCTTATCGACCGTTTGACGGTGAACAACAGCAAGGAGGCGACAAGCCGCCTGCTCGACTCGGCCGAAACCGCATTCTATGAGGGCAACGGCACATGCCTGTTGCAGTTCATGGACGAGGAGCAGCCCCATAGCTACAGCATACGCTTCGAGGCCGACGGCATGGAGTTCGAGGAGCCCACGGAACAGATGTTCTCGTTCAACTCACCAATAGGAGCCTGCCCCGACTGCGAGGGCTTCGGACGCATCGTAGGCATTGACGAGGACCTCGTCATCCCCAACAAGACGCTGAGCGTGTATGACGGTGCCGTGTTCTGCTGGCGAGGAGACAAGATGGGCGAATGGAAGACCGAGTTCTGCCGCCGCGCGCCACAGGACGACTTCCCCATCTTTGAACCATATTACAACCTTACACAGGAACAGAAGGACTATCTGTGGCACAAAGGACCATGGATTGAGGAATATGGCGAGGGCATCTGCATCGACAATTTCTTCAACATGGTCAAGGCCAACCAGTACAAGATACAGTACCGCGTAATGCTTGCACGCTACCGCGGCAAGCCCATCTGCCCCACTTGCCGTGGCACAAGACTGAAAAAAGAGGCAAATTATGTAAAGGTAGGCGGCACAAGCATCACCCAACTCATAGAGATGCCTATAACAAAGCTGAAGGAGTTCTTCGACAACCTCACTCTTGACGAGCACGACGCAGCTGTAGCAAAGCGCATACTCACTGAGATACGCAGCCGCGTGGATTGCCTGCTTGATGTAGGCCTCGGCTACCTCACGCTCAACCGCTTGAGCAACACCCTCTCGGGTGGCGAGAGCCAGCGTATAAACCTTGTGACTTCACTTGGCAGCGCACTGGTGGGCTCGCTCTACATCCTTGACGAGCCGAGCATAGGACTCCACAGCCGCGACACAGACCGCCTGATAAATGTACTCTACCGCTTGCGCGACCTGGGCAACACCGTGGTTGTGGTGGAGCACGACGAGGAGATAATACGCGCAGCCGACTATATCATAGATGTAGGTCCCAAGGCTGGTTCATACGGTGGCAATATCGTCTACCGCGGCGACCTTGCCGACATTGCACCCGGTAGCAACAGCTACACCCTGAAATACCTGCTTGGCGAGGAGACTATCGACATCCCCAAGCACCGCCGCACATCGAACAACAACATTATTATAAAAGGAGCAAGGGAGAACAACCTCAAAGGCATTGATATAAAGATTCCACTCAACACATTCACCGTGGTAAGCGGTGTCAGCGGTTCGGGCAAATCGACCCTTGTGCGCAACATACTCTACCGCTCGCTCATGCGCCACTTCGGCAATGTGTGCGATGCCCCCGGACAGTGCGAGGGCGTTGAGGGAGCATTGAAGCAACTGTGCGGAGTAGAGTTCATTGACCAGAACCCGATAGGCAAGTCATCCCGTTCGAACCCGGTCACATACCTGAAGGTATATGACGACATACGCCACCTGTTTGCACAGCAGCCACTTGCCAAGCAGATGAAGTTCGGCGCCGGACACTTCTCGTTCAACGCTGACGGCGGTCGTTGCGACGAGTGCAAGGGCGAGGGAACAATCACCGTATCCATGCAGTTCATGGCCGACCTGAAGCTCGAGTGCGAGGCATGCCACGGCAAGCGTTTCAAGAACGAGATTCTGGAGGTGAAATTCCACGGCAAGAACATACACGATATACTGGAGATGACCATTGGCGACGCCATAAATTTCTTCCAGGAGCATGGACAGAAGCGCATTGCCGAGAGCCTGCAGCCATTGCAGGATGTAGGACTTGCCTACATCAAGATGGGACAGTCATCATCAACCCTTTCGGGCGGTGAGAACCAGCGCGTGAAACTCGCTTACTACCTGAGCCGCCAGAGCGACCGCCCCACAATATTCATCTTTGACGAGCCGACAACCGGATTGCATTTCCATGACATAAAGAAACTGCTCAAATCGTTCGAGCGACTGCTCGCACGCGGACACTCGCTGGTGGTCATTGAGCACAACATGGATGTTATCAAGTGCGCCGACTATCTCATTGACCTTGGCCCCGAAGGCGGCGAACAGGGCGGCAACCTTGTTGCCTGCGGAACACCCGAAGAGGTTGCAAAATGTAAAGGGTCATACACTGGAAAGTTCCTGAAAGAAAAATTGAGATAATATGGCAAACATAACAACAAAAAAACGACTGGATTGGATTGATGCCGTCAAAGGATTGGGCATTATACTTATTGTTCTTTCCCATTGTGGAATAATCAACAGTTACATACAGCA
>JAEIGA010014398.1_pt1 | contig 12041 bp, 9 predicted proteins | sample 9270691 | NCBI WGS metagenome assembly JAEIGA01 (sample SAMN17057246, study PRJNA624740) | gut metagenome | biome: biome; isolation source: fecal sample | host: Bos grunniens | place: China: Xizang | collected 2019
CAGAAACATCTATGGTGTTGTGACGGATATGCGGGACAAGGACGGAAGAAAGGAAATCGAGTTCGAAACCTGGTTTTCGAGCAAACGTTAGGTTGGCACTGCCAACTTTGTGCCAAAACTCTGCCAACTTTGTGCGGAGGCATTGACTAAGAGACGATTGCTTGATATAATAAAAGCGTAAAGTTTCTTATTTGCCCTTGAGCAATTACAGTTTATCAGAGTTAATTCAAAGTGTCAGTACCGCACGTAAGTGTGATATTGGCACTTTTTGTTTTCTTAGGTTTCTACCCGAGTAAATCGGGATGAAATAAATATATTTTATTGCAGGGAAAACCTGCGGAAAGGAAGTACTTATGTTTAAAGTATTCGCAACAGACGTCATCGTATCGAAAGGATACGAAAACCAGGATGCAGTCAGATTCACAGAAGATGGATCCGGCGTGCGTTTCCGCATCGGCAAGAAGGTTTATGACAAGAATGCCGAGAACAACCAGCGTTGGATCAATTTTTCTGTAAAGGGATTCGGTCCGGTAGTTGAGCGTATCAAGAAGATGCAGCTCAAAGAGGGATCGTTTATTCACATTACAGGAAGACTTGACGAAGAAACCTGGGTTGTAGATCAGACCACCGGCGCTACCAAGAGCCAGACAGTCATTGTCCTTGATGATATTGACTATGCCTCTGGCGGTGGCAACGGAAAGAAAGAAGGTCAGACACAGCAGAACGGTTCGAGAACTTCAGCTGCTCCTGCGGCAAGTGCGAACAATGCGCCCGAGAAGTCTCCTAATTTTGAGGGATACTCCAACTTTGGAGGCGGATCCTTCTTCGATGGGAATTTCTAACACGGGCAGTATCGTCTCAGACGCAAATTAAGGCGTACACAAGTTTCATTTCAGAGATTTGTGTACGCCCTTTTTGCGTTTTTAGGAGGTTATTATGAGAAATGAATCGTTTGCTGTGCTGAACCAAAGAAAAAAGCGTGAGAAGTTAATCGGTGTATTGAATTTCAAATGCAACGGATTGCTATCGAGAGAGGAGTTGGAGTTAATCAGCGATTCGGTTGATAGCAGTCGGCAGTACTCCGTAAGACTTTTCTTCGATAGTGAGCGATTCAAGTCGCTAACTTTGGAAGAAAATTCGCGCACACTTATAGGTACCGACGTGCCTGAAACCATTATCAGAAGGTCGAAGGGAATGGGTGAAATTAATCAAATCTGCATTCTTATCCCTCCCGGACGAATTAAACAAGGCTCACCGTATGTGAGAGAAAGGATTTAACATGAACAAGGATTTTGTTAGACGAATGACGCACGAAGCCCTCATCATTCTGGGCGTGCTCGCTTTTTTCACCTTTATGTTTCGGCTCTGGCCGTTACTCATACTTGTGATTTTCTGTATTCTCTTCGGAGCTGTCAGATTGATGTTTTTGAAGGCAAAAGCATCGACGGTACAGCAGGCGGAGGAGGTCAAGGAAGAGCCGAGTAGAGCACCAAACGAGAAGGACGTTCGAGATCTTGCGTACTCCGTCATACTGACTCGAATTTCCGAGTTGGTTTCATCTGAGTATCCCACAGCAAAATGGGTATGGGAGAAGCCAAACGCCAGGAAACTGATAGAGAATGGTGAGGAGGTATGTATTATTCTCAGTGGCGCAGGTGGATACCGTCGCGCAAAGGTCAAAATCCAAAATTTGCAGGTGGTTGGATTGGAATATCTTGCTGCCAAACTGCCAGAAAAGCCCGAAGTTGTAGAAGAAGTTGATGAGGAAGCTATAGACGAGGCGAGTGAACCCACTCCGGTGAACTATGAGCTTCTGGCGTTTGAATGGGCTGAAGCTCACGTCATTGAGCTTAACGATCGTTGCAATGAGGCAATCGGTCAAGGAAAAACAGAACTGATTTTGATGTCTGAGGAGCTTCCGACGAAAGAGAGCTGGGAGAATATTTGTACCGAGCTTAAACGTGCAGGTCTTGAAGACGTGGAAGTTATCACAGACGGAATCAAAATAAATTTACAGCAATAATTGCAGAAAGGAAATTACAACAATGAGTGCTTATGTACAAAATTTGTTCGCTTTTAATCGCGAGCTTCCCGCGCCCTTCGATGCCCTTACAAACAAAAAGGTAAACGTTTCGTCCAAGTATGGTGATGGAACGGTATCCACACTGTCTTCTCCCGTTATCAAAGCTTTGCACGCTATTTGCAGATGCAGAGACGGAAGCGGAGAAGGAGCTGTCGGTACGTTTGACAGTAAATCAGTTGCGGAATACAAATCCTCAGAAGGCCCGTCGCTTTTCCATCTTACGGTATATGACAAAAACAATGGAACGATTCTTGCCAGTGTTTATGACAAGTCAATGGAAACAATTGCGAGCTATACGTGTAATAGCTCCGCAAGAGACGGCGCAGCAATCATTATGGCGATGTTTCCTGCGTTAATGGAAGATGCGGAGTTTAATGAGAAATTCGAGGAGTATTACGAGCATTATAAAAACGGATTCTCCGATCTCAACGCAGCCAAGGAATGTATGGCTTATCTTTGTGATAATGCCTATCGCAGAATTAAGGATGACAAGATTCCTGAGCACGTTAAGGCTTCGATCGATAAGGCGGGCAATATGACGCGTGTTTCGCAGGCGCATATTGACTCCGGAACCTTTACACCGCAAGTGGTTGTGGAAGGAGAATTCACCATCTTTGCAAAAATCGGCGGCTCTACCGTTATTGGCAAGGCAAGTACGGTTGTGGAACACAAGGATTTTGCCGGAAAGTACGAGTTCTCAAAGAGAACATTCAGCGCAATGGAGCAAATGCTAATCCCGAAGCTTCCGTCCTACTACATCATTCCACAGGAGGTTGTAGATATTTGTAAGCACGCACAGGCAACCACGGGAAGACCGACTCAGATGAGAAACTTCCTTTTGAGAGGTCCTGCCGGAACCGGTAAGACAATGGGAGCTAAGGCGATCGCTGCAGGACTCAATCTTCCTTATATGAAGTACACCTGCTCGGCGGGAACTGAAATCTTCGACTTCATAGGTCAGATCTTTCCCGATACGGATGGTGGTTCAACAGGAAATCCCGCACTTGATGCAGAAAAGGCTCAAATAAAAGCGATGGGCGGTATTACCTACGATAACGTCAAAAAGCTTTTAAACCTTCCTGATCTCGACGATATGGATTACGATCCTGCGGGAACCTATAAGCTCCTTACCGGAATCGATAAGGAAGATGCTACTTCTCAGGAATGTATGGCAGTCGTGATGCAGAAGGTAACTGAAAAGATCTGTGAGCTTTCAAAATCGGATGAAAACAAGAGCGAGAAGGGACAAACCTTCCGTTATGAGGAAACCGACTTTATGAAGGCGCTTAAGCACGGATACGTTCTTGAAATTCAGGAACCGACGACTATTGTGCAGCCTGGTGTGCTCGTGGGACTCAACTCACTTCTTGAGCAAGAAGGTTCTATCACGCTTCCGACCGGAGAGATTATCAAGCGTCACCCCGATGCTGTCATCGTAGTTACTACCAATGTCAGCTATGAGGGATGTCGCGGTATGAACCAGTCTGTTATCGACAGAATGAGTCTGGTACGAGATGTAGAGCTTCCTGAACCCGAGGTGATGGTCCAGAGAGCGATGAGTGTTACGGGTGAAACCGACGAGCTTCTTGTTTCTGATATGGTCCGTGTCGTAAACGATATGGCGGACTATTGCAGAAAGAACAGCATCACAGACGGCTCTGTGGGTATGCGAAGCCTCATTGACTGGATCGTAAGCTTTCAGGTTACTGGAGATGTTTACAGCTCCGCTTTGCAGACTGTTATCAGCAAGGCATCTGCCGAAGAGGATGACCGAGAGGCACTCATCAGCGCAGTTCTCGAACCCGTATTCGCTCCGAAGAGACGTAAAAAAGCAGTATAAAGAAAGGAGGTTTTACCCTGTATGGCAAGGGTGAATCACAAACAGGTTAAGCAGTTGCTTAACGAAAAAAGAAGTAAGATCACGGATCGACAGCTTTTCAGCTCACGTATTCTTGCAGGTTCGCTTGAAGATATCGCCGCAGCACAAACGCGGCGATACAAGTACAACCGTCGCATCAGAGTACAATTGAAATGGAAGCCCAAGGATCCAACGGTCGCTTACACGAATAATCAGGTTATCCACATCAACAGCGGTAATCCGATGGTAACGTCTGAGAAGGGCAGAGAGAATCGATATAATATGATTCTCGGTTTGTTTGCTCACGAGGTTGGACATGTACTCTATACCGACTTCCTGACCTTCCAAACGTATCTTGACAGACTGGCAAACGGCAAGTGGTACCCAATACCGCCTGTTCTTGCTTCTCTTACGGATAAGGTGAATGAGAGGGATTTTTGGGAGTACGTCCAAACCGATGAAAAGAGCTTGCACGTAGTTCAGTATCTTGCTTCGCAGATTAACAATATCATCGAGGACGGATACGTAGAAAACCGTGTGCTTAACAACTTTCCCGGTAAGCTTGGGCACGCACTTGAGGATCTCAGAGAAAAGCACTTTTCGGAGATGCCTACTGTAACAGATCTGATCGAAAAAGAAAACGATGGGGAAGTACATATCTTTGAGAGCATCATGCAATTGATGCTCTCCTACGCCAAGTTTGGAGAAATCAAATACGGTGAGGAACCGTTGTCGGATGAGCGTATTCAGACCGTTTTCGATTTGATCGGGGATATTGACGAGGCATTGCTCAACCGTTCTGGGAAGGAGCGACTGATAGCGACGAATGCCGTCCTGATAAGGTGCTGGCCGCAAATCAAAGAATATTGCGATTATTGTAAGCAACGATATGATGATGCGGTAGCATCCGGTGCAACAGGCGGAGTTGCAGAAACTCTTTCAGAAATTCTCGGTGCTATCATAGGTGGATCTGCCGCAGGATCGGGTTCGAGTCATGCAGTCGCAGAGGCATCAGGAGGAACTGAACAATCTGCGACCGCTGCCAAACGTCAGGCCACTCAAAAAGCAGCAGACAAATCCAAAGAAAGTGAGGAAGAGAAAGGAGCTTCAGGCGGTGGTGAGGATGAATCTGAAGAACAATCCTCAGAAGCCGAAGGCTCCGGTTCAGATCCTAATGTTGAAGTTGACGAAGGCGGAACAGGCGGAGGCATCTCCGGTGGTAAGCAAGACGTAACTTCGGCTGAGGGAGGTAGAATTCCTTACCATCAGACCGATTCTGTAGAAACCGAAGGGGAAGGACTTTTCGAGACTGATGCAGATTATCAGCGCGAACGTTACGAAGCCGCTGCATCTGATATTGAAAAACTATTGGAGAAAATGGCTGAAAGAGCTGCTTGCACAGAATTAGAAAACAATCGCTTGCGCGAGCTCAATGATGCAGCTCAAAGTATTTCCTACGGCAACGTTCACGAGGGTATTAATGTCCGTGTGAATCGTATTGCTGAGGTGGACGAAGAGCTTGTAGACCAGTTCAACTTGATTGCTGGGCCATTGATGACCATATCTCGACAGTTACAAAGGAGCCTTGTGCGTCAGCTTAAGGATAGCAGACGCGGCGGTAAGCAGACAGGTCTTCTGATAGGACGGCGCCTTGATTCGCATACGCTCCATCGAAATGACGGCAAAGTGTTTTATAAGAATGCGTTGCCCAATGAGATTCCTGAGCTTGCTGTAGGGCTTTTGATTGATGAATCAGGTTCTATGGGATGCGGAGACCGTTGTACCTACGCAAGGGCATCTGCCATCATTCTTTACGATTTCTGCCGCAGTCTTGGTATTCCCGTAATGGTTTACGGACACACCACAGGTTATAGCAAAGGGGTTGACTTGTTCTCTTATGCGGAGTTTGAAAGCTACGATAACGATGACAAGTACAGAATGATGGATATCGGTGCAAGAAATAGTAACCGAGATGGCGCAGCTCTTCGCTTTGTTGCGGAACGGCTCTCTAAAAGACAAGAAGACGTTAAACTTCTTATCTTGATTTCCGATGGTCAGCCCGCCGACTGGGGTTATAGCGGTACCGCTGCCGAAGAGGATCTTCGAGGCATCAAAAAAGAGTATCAGCGCAAGGGCATTTTGTTCGTTGCTGCCGCAATTGGCGATGACAAGCAAAACATCGAACGCATTTACGGTGATTCCTTCTTGGATATTACCGATCTCAATCAGCTACCCGTTAAGCTGACCGCAGTGGTCAAGCGACATATCCGGGTATAAAACAAAAGAAAGGGTAGCCATAATGGTTACCCTTTAACGTAAGAAAGGAAAAAACTATGCATTTTGTAACATTGATGAAATTAAACATACCGCAGCAGGAGCCTAACGATGAGTTTGACGCAGAAGTACGTGAAAAAATGAAACTTCTTGAAGAGAGCAAAGATGAGGGATTATCTTTTGTGATAAATTTTCATAGAGATCGTCTTTACAGTTTTCTTTCTCCGTTTTCAAGGGCGATTGTAGGTGAAGTTGACAACATAATGGAGCCTTACAACCAGTTAACCGAAGATCCGAAATTTCTTGAATTTGATGATAGAACAGAGGAACTTGAAAACGAGTATGAAAATGGCAAGCCCGACTGTATAAAGCTTCCCGAAGGGACCGTTCATGAGGCAGAATTCCCACTATGGGGGAAATATGTCATCAGAGATGGTAAGGTTTTTCAGTGCAAGGCGGGACCATTAAAGCATGAGAAGAGAACGAAAAAAGCCAAAAAAATGAAGGTGCTGATGTCGTATCCTCGTAAGAAGCTTTATAAGTCTCTTGAAGAATATGCAGTAGGGTATCGTGGCTATCAAAAAGGGGACAAAGAAGGACGATACGGTTGGTGGCTTAATCCTAATGGATATTGGGATTGGTATTCGATCGGAGGAAGATGGCCAAGAATGTTCCTTGTGAAAAAAGATTGTCAGGAATTCACATATGGAGAGTGTACTCCAGAAGATGTTCCGGCTCCCAGGGGTTATATGTGGGTTTGCGGTGCTCGAAAGAAAGATATCGCATGGAGTGAAATGGTCAAATGGTATCGGAAGGTTCATGCAGAATCTTACCACAGGTATGTTAAACTATTCGAATCCGGAAAAAGCCCTGATTCATTAATTCAAATTGTCGAGGATGGTATTTGTACATGGGGGGATTACCTTTATAAAAAAGGTGAGACACTCGAGGATTACCTCGCTCGAGTAAGCTATCCAATAGATGCTAAATATGCAGTCATTGCTCACGATCTCGTTTCCTCTGACAGTTGGTTCAGTCAGTATGATCTCGAATGGGATATTGAAAAGGGCGAGGCGGAGAAAAAAGCGCAGTGGAATTTAAAAATTGAGAAGTTCATTGATGATATGGATGACGAAGACGTTATCGTTGTCGTCGATTATCATTCTTAAAACTTAATCAGGAGGTGTAAAATGGTCATAGATCGAATTGGTGCAGCTTTTTTTTACGAAGGCAAAAAGTATGTTGTTGGTGAGCAGATTGTTGCCAACGACGCAAGTGAGTATGAAGGACTGTTCGGAAGAATTATTGAGATCCGAGATGGAGACGACAAGGAGACCGAAAATGATGCTCCGGACATTTACTGCGAGTTTGAGGAGCCTGTATTAAAATCGGATATTTGGAACCTTGAGCAACGTATGTCCGGTTTGTACGGTGAGCGAATGACTCTTGAAGATATTTCGTTGGATCTCGTTATTATGGGGCCCGATATGATTTCTACTATCGCAGAAATCGAAAATAACAGCCCGACTGCGGATATATATATTCTTACTGAAGATTGGGCAGTGAATGACGATTATGGTCGCAGCACAGGAGCCTTTACAAGTCTGGAAATGGCTCGACTCAGTATGAGGCAAATGCTGACAAAAGAAAAGCAAGAAGGATGCATTCCTGTGTGGGAAGATGAAGCAGACTTCGTAGAAGATGAGTCTGACATGAGTTATTCTGCATACCGAGAGGGATTTTGGTGCGAGAGTCATTATGAGCTAACTATTCAAAAACTTAATATAAGGATGAGCCCCTCGTTTCTCCGTGAAGCTGCAGATCAGTATGATATCCAAACAAAGCAAAATGACTTTGTGGAGCAAACTGAGCCTTGGGGAGACAAATACAATCTTTCGGATGAAGTAGTTTATAACCTTCGGCACTCCAAAGAGATTTCCCCGAGAGTGCAAAACAAGCTCAACAAGAATGATGCCTATTGGGAAGCTTATTGGGAAAGCTTTTCAGAAGTTGCGCACGAAATGTGCAAAGAAGCAGAAGGAGGGAACAGAGATGGATGCGAAGATTGTTCGACTGGAAATCAATGATACTGATCCTATTTATCGGTCAAATACGGTCGCCTGTTTTTATCTGCTTAATCCCGATATGGATAGATTGAAGGCTATTCGAACGATGATTGAAACCAGATTCGATGACCTTGAGGCTGATCCGACGTTCGGATGCATAAGCGAGGTGGAAGATCTTTTGAGAGCTAATTTTTCTCTCATACCAGTTTCAACAGAGTCGATTGAATGGTAGGCACTTAAGTAAAAACTGTAAAGTGTAAGAAAATTTACTTATTACGAAACGAAAGTTGTTTCGTTCAGTTGTAACTGCATTTTTGAGGCGCACTAACGATTAGTGTGCCTCTTTTTCGTTTTGTATGCCAAAGTGGGCTTTTCTTAAAAACTAAACTCCGCAAATGCAAACTTTATTCCACAAAAAACGACAGAATTATGGATTTTACCCTTGAAAATATTTATAATATATGCTATACTAGTATTTATAAAACTCTAATTTCTTTGGGGGTGCAATATGGCTGTTAGCTATAATAAATTGTGGAAACTTCTCATTGACAAAAAAATGAAGAAAAAAGAGCTTATGGAATTGTCTGGCGTAAGCAAGTCTACGCTCGCTAAGATGACGCACGATGAGCACGTTAGTACGGAGATGCTTTTAAAAATTTGTCAGGCTTTGAAATGTGACATAGGTGATATTGTTACGTTTGATTCTGGATCTGACCAGTAAGTACGAATAGGATTGTGAGGATAAAGAATCAATGGCCAAATTGATAGGAAGTATATCATCCGATAATTTCGGAGAAAAACTATTTATAGAAAAGATGCAGGAGTATCTTGACGATAACCATATCATTTATTGGAATCGTCAAGTATATGGTCGTGAGTTTGACGTTTGTATCTTATTGCCCAACAAGGGTATTCTTGTTGTTGAGTTAAAGGGCTGGAGAGAAGACACCGTTCTGCGCGTAGAGAATAACGAGGCTATCGCCATCATGACCGATGAAGGCGAGGAGTTAGCTTCGCCTCAGAAACAGGCACGTGGGTATCGTTTTTCTATTGAGCGCTTAATTCGACAGAATATTAGAAAATTCCCGTTGGTGTTCCAGATGGTTTGCCTCCCCCAAATTTCAAAAGCGTTCTTTAACCAAAAGCGTCTTGATGTTGTTATGGAGGAGAAGTTTACCATTCTCAAAGAGGACCTTGCGGATAATACCGCTTTCTTCAATAAGCTTGATCAGGCTCTTAGAGAGGTAAACAACTGGAACAGAGACTCATTTGACAATAGAACGATGCTCGAAGTAAGAAATATCTTTGAGGCAGATATCGACTTGGACGATACCGACTCTGAGACCGAAGAGAGTAGAGTGACCAATTATAGAGAATATGATTATTCGCGTTTCTATTTCTTCAACGAGTCTGATGTTATAACCGGCGAAGTTCTTTCGCAGATGACTACTCAATATTTCCGTGGATGCAAGTTGTATTGTGTTTGCGGAACCAACGCTCAAATGAGAGCAATCGTATCAGCAATTGACAATGAGCTGGCGCAAAAGGGATTGGTTAGAAATCGCGATAATATAGAGATTTCTTTTGATGAAACCGTTAAGCACTCTCCCGAGATCACAGCTGCAAGCACAGGCTTTTCCGGATTTAATCTCCACATAAGCGTTATGCAAAGTAAACTGGCGCACGTGCAGAAATCTTTCTGCGTTTCCAATGGCAAATATACTCCAGCAGAAAAGACGGTTATGGAGTCTATTGCAGCGGTAAGTCAGTTTAATGCCGAACAGTATTTTATTGAGCATACATCACCAGACAAAAATATTGTTATCCGTGCCGGTGCGGGTACCGGTAAAACCTTTACTATGATTTCCCGTATTGGCTTCGTTTGCTATACACAAAACGTGCCGCTGCAGAAGATGGCTGAACGTATTGTTATGATCACCTTCACAAATGAGGCGGCAGATCAAATGGAAGATAAGCTCAAGGCTTATTTCAAAAACTGCTATTTGGTAAGTTCCAATCCAGATTATCTTCATATGATTTCTCAAATTGATCATATGCAGGTAAGCACGATCCACTCTTACGCAAAGAAGTTGATTGCTCAGTTGGGAACGTCGTTTGGATATGGTATCGATCTTAGTCTTACATCGAGTGAGTTTTACCGTCGTAAGAAGATCTCCGATTGGCTTGATGCTTATATTCATCAGAAAGAGCAAGAGTATGGAAAGAGCTATACCTCTAAACTCGGTATGCCTGTTTATGCTATTCGTGATAGTATACTTGACTTCATCAGTAGACTTCACAGTAAGAGCGTAAACATCAGTGAGATTTCTCCCCAGGACTTCGGAACGTTGATGGAGGGGGATACTCATAGCGAGCTCCATGAGTTGCTTGCGAGTGTTATTCCTGCTGTTGAACGCGAGTACTTTGAAGAACTCCTTGAAAACAACAAAATACATTTGAGTTCAATGATGTCGCTACTGAATCACTTTATTAGCGATCCGAACAGCGAGAGCAGAATCAGAGAACTCAAGAAGGATAAAGTCGCTCAACAGTTTATGTTCGTTGACGAATTCCAGGATACCGATGACTCTCAGATCGAGTCTCTGCTTCGAATTGCTGAGGTGCTTGACTATAAGCTCTTCTTGGTAGGTGACATTAAACAGTGTATTTACCGATTCAGAGGTGCAGAGGAGAAAGCTTTTGATCAGTTGCACATCGAAAGAAATCCTGATAAGTGGATCGAATACTCGCTTCAGCGCAATTACAGAACCGATAAGCATTTGCTTGATATATTTGACCAATCCTTTGCTGCTTGGGGTGCAAGCAACGACCTCTTGACTTATAGAAGGGGAGACAGACTACTCGGCACTAAGGATTATAATGGTCAGTATGTTAACGATATAACCAAGTTTTATCGTTGCTTACCCGCTACGAGCGATGAAATGCGAATTCCTACACTCGTAGAGGAAATCAAGAGAATTCAAAGACGTATTCAGTATGAAGAAACGCACGGTGCCAAGTTGACGCCCAAGGAAAAGAGCATCGCTATTCTTGTTCGTGAGAACTGGCAGGCTGATATGATTCGTACCGAATGTGGTCGTCTTGGAATCAGCGTTCATACCAATACCGGTGGTGATTTGTATATGTCACAGCCCGCCATCGATATGCTCACTTTGGTAAATGCACTGGTACACTTTGATGAGGCGGATTATCTCTATAATCTTGTTTCATCGAACTTCTTCAATCTGGAAATTCCTAAATCCAATCTTTTTGAAAAGCGCATGAAGATGCGTACAAGTGGATGGAGAGCAAAAACAGACGAGAAGGAGCAGGTCAACTATTTGATTCATTTTATGAATATTATGTTGGCCAACACTGTTGATAAGAACAACAAGTGGGAATACATTGTGGCAAGCTTACGCACGCAGCCCGTGCTTCAGGCTATCCGAAAGGTTTATAGTACACTTGAACCTTGGAAGAACTTCAGTGACGATCCTTGGAAGCAGCATTATTATCAGCTTAACGTTGATTTGCTGTTTGAGCAGCTTATCAACGCGTGCAACGTGGACAGACTCACAATCAACACTTTGCAGGAGCATCTTCATAACAGTATTGTTTCTCAGGTTTCGGTGGATAGTAGAACACCTTCTATGGATGAGAGGGATATGGCTATCCAGTGTATTACCGTTCACAAGTCTAAGGGCTTGGAATATGGTCACGTCATTATGCCGTTCTGTTCTGCATCTATCAACTACATCAA
>JAEIGA010014399.1_pt1 | contig 12041 bp, 10 predicted proteins | sample 9270691 | NCBI WGS metagenome assembly JAEIGA01 (sample SAMN17057246, study PRJNA624740) | gut metagenome | biome: biome; isolation source: fecal sample | host: Bos grunniens | place: China: Xizang | collected 2019
CATCATTTTCTTTTGTTATCTCCTCCACACTTTTTCTACTATCCACTAAATTTTTCAATGCTTTTGCACAAAATTCCTTAAACACTCCATCTTTTATTTCAAAGCCGATTTTGTCTCTTATTGGATATAAACCTTCCACAAAATTTGTATAATCATAAGATGGATGAAACTGCACAAAGCCGATATTATCATCTTCACAGCCTAATTCTTTTGCAATCTGCTTTGCCATAAAAGTTTTACCGGTACCCGGAGCGCCTGTAAGAATTACGTTTTTATTTGCCAAAAGATTATTTTTTATTTCATCGAGTTTTTTTTCGTAGTCTGTCATTTGTAAGGCTCCTATTTCCCATTTCAGAAATTCATCAAAAAAGACTTTTAAATCATCGGTGATATTTTCTGTAAATAAACCTAATTCTTCTATTGTTTTTTCTAATTCTTTTTTAGCATCAACCTTTGGTTCTTTGGATAAGTATAAAGATGTAATATGATTATTTTCCCAATTAGCGTGAATGTTATACCAAGTCTCCATCCAATGGAGATAGCAATTTCTCTGTTGGTAACCACGCCCATGGCTATTATAAATAGTTATTCCTATTCTTCTTCCTTTATAGCAATCCCATTTGTTTATTTGAATTTGTATGCCATTTCCATTTTCTCCTTTTCCAGTAGATTTAAATTTTTCCTTTATTGGTTTTATAAATTTCTCATATCCACTGAAATTTTCATCCTGATTTTCACACCATTCAAGATGCGTTACAAAATATTCCAATAAACACTTAAATCTAATTAAATCCTTCTCTTCCATCACCTCAATTCCTTCTAAAATACCTGTTTCATCAAATACTTCTAAGGCTTTCTCATTAAAAAGATTTTTATCCTGAACAAATTCTATCCACTGCTCTTTTGTAATCCCGGGATTATATTCTTCCAAACTTGGAAAGCATTCCTTTTCCATAACTTCCTTAATTATCTAAAAATTTCTTTCGACTTAAATATATCTTTATTTTAAAAAAAAAGAACCATTCCGTTTTTATTTTTGCAAACGCATATTCTATGTCATTTTATGTCATAAAAGTTTTTGTATTTTTAGCCTACCAATATTTTTTCTGGAGTTTTTATGCCTGTTGAATATAGCCTTTCTTGCTCAAAATGTGGGTATTTTAAAAAGTTAAATTATGGCAGTTTTTTCAGCCCTTTTGATTCTTGTGGTAAAATGTGGGCTTATCGCATTTACGTGTGCAATTCTTGTGGCAACACGGAAAGTTTTTATTTGCCCAAAAGTGCTAAACACCGTTCTTTTTGTAAACATTGCCATTCAACAATGCAACTCTTATTACACCCAAAAGATTTAAACTTAAAAACTTGTCCGCAATGTCACAACACTATTTTAAAAACAGATGTTCAACCTTTAATAAACATTGAACCTGCTTTCTATAAATTTTCTTCTATCCAAAGGTAACGCGTTTTTAGCCATACCTTTAAAATTTCATTCGCTTCTTTATAAGAAGAAACCGATTCATTATGCGCCCAGGATTCTGTACTTTCTAAAACGGGCCAGCGTTTAAAATTATTATTTGCAGCTTGCTTTAAATTTTTGCTCCAAACGTCCACAGAATCAATCATTGCTATAAATTCGGTTTTATGATTTTGCCAGTATTCTTTCACTTTAATGTTGAAATTTTTATCTGAAAATAAAAGCGAATTCCAGGCATGGTTTCTGACATACCAACCTTTGGGATTAATTTCATGAGCGCCACCATAAGCAATATCAAAATCCCAGACAGGTCCCATATTCAATTGATTCCCTTCAAACCAAGTAAAATAAACGCTACTACCAAAAGCACCATCTACATTTTTTGAAAATTCCTGAATCCAATAATAACGAATATAAGATTCTAAATCTATCCATTTTTCTAATTCATTCATTGAATATTCTTTTTCGCTTGATAAATAATTTTCAAAGGAATTCATAAAATTTTTCAAAATACGCTTTGATGAATCACTTGGAGTATCTGGAGAATGAATGTGCAAAGGCAAATTAAAATGCGAAGAAAAAATAACTTCATCTTTACTTGAATATTTATGATCAATTTCTACTAAGAAAGAATTTTCTTTTTTAGGGATATTTACTTTGTTTTTAGCTACTTCAATTTTTTCTGTTAATTGATAAACGCCTAAATATTCTCGATTCACATACAACTCTACAAATTCAGAACGCGGTGCATAAGGCGCATTTAAGTTTTTTGCCAATTCAAAAGTTAATTTGTTCTTAATCAAAGTTTTGTCTGCGAAATTAGGGAGTAAAACCCAGTCTTTATTTTTTGGCATGTCAAACAAAGAAACTTTTTCTTTGAATTTTAATCGGTACCCGAATTTCAAAAAATCTGTAAAAGAAGAATGCCCTCGCCCACGGATTTCTAAATCATAAATTTCAGACAAAGGATTTTTTTCTTCATATATCTGTAAAAAAGCTTGCTTATAATTTTCTCTGTCTCTAATTTCTTTAAAATCTTTTGTTTCAATTACAAGCCTTGGTAAACTCGAATACGGGTAATCAGAATCATTTAACGGCAAATAATCTGACTCTTGGAAATTTGGTGAATCGTATAAACAACCAAATAAAAGAAAACAAAAAACAAGCAAAAATTTTCTCACCATGAAAACCTCGATTCAATAGAAAATTTATGCCCTGTTTCTTTGCCGTAAAGAAATCCTTTTGTGACTTCATAAGAAATTCCAATATCTAAATCAAAAGATTTTTCAATTAAATTTCTATAAATGGCGGTTTTAAATCTTAAAGCACTAAAGCGGTCATTTTGTTTTTGATAAGGTATAGCAAGAGATTTATTTTTTGAATCTTTTACTCTTTGTCTAAATTCGCCAATATGTTCAATGCGCCATTTCGAAATTTTAAAAATGCCTTGCCATTGAAGGGCGATTTCTGAGCCTAATGAAAAATTGTCTGTTGGAATGTAAAAACAAAATTCTTGAGCAAGTGAAAATTCAAACCAATTGGTAAAAGGGTAAAGGAACAAAAATTCTCCACTTACCGAATGGAATTTTTGAAATCCTAGTTCTTTTTCAATAGGAATTGCCCAATCTAAAGAAGCACCTAAAAATTCTACTGGGAAAAATTTCACCCCCAATAAAAAAGTATCAAACCCAGAAACAGAAAGATTAGTGCCTTTATGCAAAATGTTAAAAGAGGCATCCATTTCTTGTTCAAAAGAAAATGTTCTGTATGAAAGTTCGCCTAAAAAAGATAGTTGAGAATTTAAACTTATTTCAGCAAAAGCATTAATATCGTTACTATAAACATCGTCATGTAATTCTAAAAGTGTAGCTAATGCAATAGAATTAGATGGTAGCGATTTTAAACGCAAAGGTGCATACGCAAAAAGCGTTGTTTGAAAAAGAAAAAAACATACGCCAATTACGCAGAAAAATTTCAAGAGACGCCTCAAGGGTGAATGAGAGACATAAATTCAGCGCGCGTCACGCCACTTTTTTCAAAACAACCTAAAAGTTTATTTGTGTAAGTAACAGCACCTTGCTTTTGAATGCCACGGATTGTCATACAACTATGAGTTGCTTCAAGAACAACAGCCACTCCCATCGGGTTTAATTCTTTTTGAATAAGTTCCGCGATTTGCCTTGTCATGCGCTCTTGAAGTTGTGGGCGTTTTGCGTAATATTCCACCACACGAGCAAGTTTTGACAAACCAACCACTTTGTCGCGCGGAATATAAGCTACATGAGCTTTACCAATAAAGGGCAAAAAATGATGTTCACACATGCTTACAAAAGGAATGTCTTTTACAAGAATCATTTCATCGTAATCTTCTGTGAATTTTGTTTTGAGAAGACTTTCTGCAGGCTCAGTTTCTGCAAGCCCTGAACAAAGTTCTGCATACATTTTTGCAACACGATGCGGCGTTTTTAAAAGGCCTTCACGGTTCACATCTTCACCCATGCCTTCCAAAATCAGGCGAAAACCTTCTTCAATTTTTTTCAAATCCATCATAACAAGAAAGATAGTAATTAGTTCTAGTAAATGTTCTTTTTTTTAAACTAAGCAATGATTCTAATTCCGGATTATTTTAAATGATAGCATATCAAAGAGTTGAAAATTCTAAAATTGGGGTTGTACAAATTTTGCGATATTCTTCTTGACTAGCCTGTTAAAATCTTTGGTACTATACTCGTAAATTTTCGACAAATCGGCATCGTGCTTCACCTTTTTCCTACAGATTGTGTATCTCCGCGACTAGAACAAACCCTTGTTTGTCAGAGAAAATTCGGACTTTTTCGGCGCGACGGCCTCGGACGCACTGGCCGCAACATCTTTCTTCATCGTCGACTCCTCTGGCACTTTTCATTATTTTTCATTTTCCAGCAGCCTTTCGAACAGTGCGCGATACACAACGATATCTTCCAGTTGCATGATGGTCGTGATTTTGTTCCCCGCGTCTTTGCTTGACGCCCCGCAGTGGAAAAGCTTCTCGCTGTCGGTTCCGAAATCCAGATAGATGTACCTGTCGTGAAACATGTTCCCCGTTGTGCGGACATCGTCAAGTTCAACATCCGGGCGAGCAGCCCTGAAATCCGCCAGCATGCTTTCGGTCAAGCGGGTGCGACCGTACTGCTCGCTGAAAATCTGGACCGAAACACCCTTCGCCACGCACCGCAGCAAATCAAGCGTCTTTACATCCAGATAGTCATCCACAATCAGCACCGACTTCTTCGCCATGCCGTAAATCTGCGTGTAGGCGACATCGGCCTCAAGCCGCTGCCCGTTCAGAATCAGAAAGTGCTTGAAGGTACTCGGGTCGATGAAATTCGCCATGACTTTTTGCAGGTCCAGATTCACCTTTCCGAGATTTTCACGCATATCATGGACTTCACCGGAAAGTTCCCTAATACCGGTAGAATGTTTCGCGATATCCCTCGTATTTTGTGCAGTCTGCAATGCGATTTGAGCAATTCCGTCATTTCCTAGCAATTGCTTGTTCTCCGCCGCAATGTAGTCCTTCATCTGCTTGAAAAGTCGGATAAGGGCCTTGCTCTGTGCGGTCGCCTGTTCGCCCTTGAGAACCGTCATGAGCATGTAGATGCCCTGTTCCGTGAAGGCGTAGGGAGCGTACCTGGCGCCACCCCAACTTGAGGTGCAATTTTTGCACCTCAAGATACCTTGCGGTTCAACTTTGCTCTCATCACTTGAGGTCCAAATTTTGGACTTCAAGATTTCAAATTCATCTGAAGTTAGCCGAAACCGGAAATCTTCATCGAATTTTTCGATATTGTTTTTGACTTGTCTGTTAAAATCTTTCGTGCTATACCCGTAAATCTCCGCCAAGTCGGCATCGAGCATGACCTTGACCCCGCGGATGGTATATATCCGCGACTTGAGCAAATCCTCGTCTATCAGGGAAAATCCGGGCTTTTTCGGCGCGACGGCCCCGGCCGCACTGGCCGCAACATCTTTCTTCATCGTCAACTCCTCTGGCACATTTCTTTATTCCCCCTTTCGCAGTAGCCTCTCGAACAATGCACGATACCCCGCGATATCTTCCAGCTGCATAATGGTCGTGATCTTGTTGCCGGCATCTTTTGAGGACGCCCCGCAGTGGAAAAGTTTCTCGCTGTCGGTCCCAAAATCCAGATAGATGTATCTGTCGTGGAACACGTTCCCCGTGGTGCGGACATTATTAAGTTCAACATCCGGGCGGGCAGCCCTGAAGTCCGCCAGCATGCTTTCGGTCAAGCGGGTGCGACCGTACTGCTCGCTGAAAATCTGGACCGAAACACCCTTCGCCACGCACCGCAACAAATCAAGAGTCTTTACATCCAAATAGTCGTCTACAATCATCACCGACTTCTTCGCCATGCCGTAAATCTGCGTGTAGGCGACATCGGCCTCCAGCCGCTGCCCGTTCAGAATCAAAAAATGCTTGAAAGTGCTCGGGTCGATGAAATTCGCCATGACCTTCTGGACGTCGTGGGAAAGTTGCTCGATTCTCTTATTTTGGGCTGAGTGGGCTGTATTGACGAAAAAATCTACGCGCTGCTCGACGGCGGTAAGGCGCATGTCAACATTTTGCTTGAAAAGGGAAATTTCTGTGCCTCCCATTGCCAGCATCCGATGATTGATGCTGTATCCCTTGAGTAAATGGTTCCTAAGGACTTGGTTTGCCCACTGGCGAAACTTTACGCCATTTGCGGATTTTACCCTGTATCCTACAGATATAATGACATCTAGATTATAGTGTTCAACATTTCTGCGGACGTCTCGACCGCCTTCATTTTGAACTGTCGCAAAATTTGCGACAGTTGGGATAGCCTTGAGTTCTTCTTTTAAGGCATTGGCAATGTGTTTGCCAATCGTTTTTACATCTCTGCCGAAAAGGATGGCCATTTGCTGTCGATTTAGCCAAACACTCTCGTTTTCGACCCGGACTTCGATGTGGAATTCCCCACCCTCCGGCTGGTAAACGACTATCTCGTTTTTGTCGGCCCCGGCCGCACTGGCCGCAACATCTTTCTTCATCGTCAACTCCTCTGGCGGACAAGCGAAAAAACGCCAAAGACTATACACTTGTGCACTAAGTATAGATTCAAAAATCCAGTTTGTCAATAGGCCCGCGCGATTTTGTTTGAAGGGGGAGGTCTCCCCCTCGCTCCAACCGCCTTCGGCGTTTTTCGCTACCCCTTCTAGCGGGGACACCCCGCAACGCCCCGACTGCAAAAAAAAACGAGAAATGCTTCGCTAAAAACGGGATTTGCCTCAAAAATCTTGGGATTCAGGTACAAGAACCTTGGGATTGGTTGAGTTTTTACGTGCGGAATTAACTTATATTTCCAAATATGACGCCAGAAGCGAAGGCACGCGAAGAAATTGACAAGAAACTAGTCCAGTCGGGCTGGGTTATTCAAGATGTCAAGGAGGTAAACCTCATGGCATCTCTTGGCGTTGCCGTGCGTGAGTTCCCGACCGATTCCGGGCCTGTGGATTACGCCCTGTTTGTAGATGGGATTCCCGTTGGTGTCGTAGAGGCCAAGCGCGAAGAAGCGGGCGAAATTTTGACTTCTGTGGAATCGCAATCTGCACGCTACGCCAACAGCACTTTTAAGTGGATCAAGAACGAATACAAGATTCGTTTTGCATACGAAGCGACGAACAAGTTGACCCGCTTCACCGATTATAGCGATGAAAAATATCGCTCCCGTCGCGTTTACAGTTTCCATCGCCCCGAGACTTTGCAACTGTTGCTAAAGCAGCCTGACACGATTCGCAACAACTTAAAGAAATTGCCTGCCTTGAATGCGGAAGGTTTCAGAAAATGTCAGGTAACGGCAATCAACAATTTGGACAAGTCCTTTGCCGAGAATAGGCCCAAGGCTCTCGTGCAAATGGCAACGGGTGCGGGTAAGACGTTCACTGCGATTACGGCGTCGTATCGGCTTTTGAAATTCGGCAAGATAAACCGTATCTTGTTTTTGGTCGATACGAAAGGCCTTGGCGAGTAGGCGGAACGTGAATTTTTGGCATACCGCCCGTCAGATGACAACAGGTCTTTCTCCGAGTTGTACGAAGTCCGTCGCCTAAAGAAATCCTCTATACCAAAGAGTGCGCAAATTTGCATTTGCACGATTCAGCGTATGTTCTCCATTTTGAAAGGTGAAGAACTTGATGAATCTGCCGAAGAAGTTCATTTTGACGAATTTGCGGCTGCGGACAAAAATCCCCCGAAGGAAGTCGTTTACAACAAGGAATATCCGCCGGAATTTTTCGATTGCATCATCGTTGATGAATGTCACCGCTCCATTTACAATGTCTGGAAACAGGTTCTCGAATACTTTGATTCGTTCATTATCGGCTTGACGGCGACGCCCGACAAAAGGACGTTTGCGTTCTTTGACGAAAACATCGTGAGCGAATATACTCGCGAACAGGCGATTATCGACAACGTCAATGTGGGCGAAGATGTCTTTGTGATTGAAACCAAGGTTGGCAAGAATGGCGGGCATATCCTGAAACAACAGGTGGAATGCCGTGACAGGATGTCTCGCGAAAAGCGGTGGAAACAGCTTGACGAAGAGGTGGACTATCAGCCGTCCCAATTGGATAGGGATATTGTCAACTTCAGTCAAATTCGGACGGTAATCAAGGCGTTCAAGGAAAGTCTCTCGGCGGTTCTGTTTCCATGCCGCAAGGAAGTCCCCAAAACCTTGATTTTTGCAAAGACCGACAGCCATGCCGATGATATTGTGCAGATTGTCCGTGAGGAGTTTGGCGAAGGCAATGAGTTTTGTCAGAAAATCACTTGCCAGGCTGACAAGGCGGAATCCATACTGTCATCTTTTCGCAACAGTTACTATCCGAGAATTGCCGTAACGGTGGATATGATTGCGACAGGGACAGATGTTAAGCCCATTGAATGCCTCATCTTTATGCGCGATGTCCGTAGCCGTAATTACTTTGAGCAGATGAAGGGCCGCGGAACACGCACTTTGAGCAAGGACGACTTGCAGAAGGTGACTCCGTCTGCTACGGAGAACAAGGACCATTTCGTGATTGTAGATGCAGTGGGCGTGACAAAATCCAAGAAGACGGATACTCGCCCGCTAGAAAGAAAGCCGACCGTAAGCTTGAAAGAACTGATGATGAATGTGGCGATGGGTGCAAAGGATGCTGACACCTTGACATCCCTTGCAAATAGGCTCGTGCGCTTGAACTCCCAGATGACCGAAGATGAACGGACTGGATTCAAGAAATATGTTTTGAAATCGGCAGGGAGTCTTGCCGAAAATCTCTTGAATGCGTTTGACGAAGATTACCTGCAAGGGAAAGACCCGCAAGAAGTCGTTCGCGAGGCGGTGAAACCATTCTACGACCCCAATGTCCGCCAATATATCGAAAATATACGCCGTATTCACGAGCAGGTCATTGACAATGTGAATCTCGATAGTGTGGAATTTGCTGGCTTTGATACGGACCAGGAAAAAGCCGCTGACATGGTGATTGCGAATTTCCGCGAGTTTATCAACGAGAATAAGGACGAAATCATTGCCTTGCGGATTATCTATGACCACGCTTATGCCGACCGCCCGATGGTCATAGAAAAACTCAACATGCTCTATGACAAGCTTACAGCGAAGCATGTGACTGCGGAGCGTCTGTGGAACTGTTACGCTATCAAGAATCCTGAAAAGGTGAAGAAGGGCGTGAAGGCGAAGATAGTAGATTTGATTTCCATTATACGCTATGAATTGGGCTTCTCTGAAAACTTGGCTCCGTTTGCCGATCGTGTCAATTACAACTTTATGCAATGGACTCTAAAATGCAACGCCGGCGATGTGCATTTTACCGAAGAGCAGATGAAGTGGCTCCGATTGATTAAGGAACACATCAAAACGTCACTGAACATTGAACCACGCGATTAGGATTACAGCCCGTTTGACGGAATGGGTGGCTTGGGCAGGTTCTTTGAACTGTTCGGCGAAGATTACGAAACCGTATTACACCAAATGAGCATTGAATTGGTGGCTTAGGGGATAGAGTGCTTTAGTACAGATACAGACCTTTTAGCGAATTATCCCTAAAAGAATTAATGTACGATGAGTTGTTTTTTGCCTCAGCAGAAGAGTGCAACGATCCTCACGAATGTTGGGATTTTTTAGCGTTTCCTGCTGATTATGATAAATGGCGTCGTTTATTGGAATTGGCGTGGAAAAATGTTGATGAAAAGCTAAAAGCGCCTCTTTATGATGTTGTATGCAGTTATTTAGTTGAAAAATCGCCTATTACTGTATGCGAAATTTTATCAGGAGATTTTTTTCTTCCTTTGTTGGAAAGGGATAACTTTAAAAGACCATTTAGTTATAGACTTTTGATTGGTTTGGTTGATTTCCTAAATATATATTTAGGAGGAAAAAGATACTTTGTTTCTTTTTCAAAGGCTCCTGACAGTTATTTAATGTGGTCGCATTATGCAAATAAACATAATGGTTTTTGCCTGATATTCAAATCAATAGATGATAGTTTGTATCAGGCAAAGGACGGAATGAGAACATCAATTGAAATAAAGGATGCTAATAGTAATAAAGTCCATATAACAGAAAACATTGGACCAAAATTTAAATTTCGTGATATTATTTATGGAGAAAGTACTTCCTCCATTGACCCATTTTGCTATTTTCCTGAATATGTAAATAAATGCTGCATAGAGAATGATGAGGAACGAATAGATTTTTTCAATAAATTGGAAAGACATCATTTGGAAAAAGGGGCGTGCTGGGAATACGAACAAGAAAGCCGCTTACTTCTCCCTTCTTCAAATTCGTGTTCTTGGCTTACGGGATGTCAGTATGAATATACAAAACATCAGCGCTTATTTCATTACGATTCATCTCAATTAGTAGGAGTTATATTTGGATCAAGATTGCAAAAGAACGATAAGAAAAGAATCAAAGAAATTATTGACGAAAAAATAGCCCTTCGGTTGGATTTTGGCTCTTACAATAAGCGATTCTTCAATTTTGCATATTTTCAATCTAAATTATCAACTAAAGAGCGGAAATTAGAATTAGAGCCAATAGAAATAAATTCTTTGTCTAGATGCGTGAAAAAAGAAGATGGTTTATTTAGCCAAGAATACGAACGGTGGCAGAGCGGTTGGGGAATAGAATTTGATGGTCCAGGTTCGGCGAAAAGAATAACTGTTGAATAGGCTTTTGTTTTATGAATAATGGTTGGAAAGAATATTGCTTAGAAGATTTGCTGTCCTATGAGCAGCCAACTCCGTATATAGTTGAATCTACGGAGTATAGTGATGCGTTTGAAACGCCAGTTTTAACTGCTGGCGCATCCTTTATTCTTGGGTATACAGATGAAGCGGAAGGAATTTATGATCAAATCCCTGTAATCATTTTTGATGATTTTACCACAGCTTCAAAATATGTCAATTTCCCATTCAAGGTAAAATCTTCTGCGATGAAAATTTTGACAGCCAATAAAGAATTGGTTTTGCCGAAATTTATCTATTATCGCATGCAAACGATAAAGTTTGAACATAGCACACATAAGCGGTATTGGATTCAGCAATACTCTAAAATAAAGGTTACAGTTCCTTCTTTGTCGGAACAAAAACGAATTGTAAATAAAATTGAAAAACTGTTTTCTGAATTAGACAGTGCCGTCGTAACCCTTAAAAAGACCAAAGAACAACTCGCCGTCTATCGCCAATCTGTTTTGAAAGAAGCCTTTTCTCTTAAAGCAAACAAAAACGATTTAGGAGATTATATCAAAAACATTGAAAGCGGAAAGAGTTTCAAATGTGTTGAAACACCTCCTCAGAAAAAAGAGTTTGGAATTATAAAGGTCAGCTCAGTTACTTGGGGAAAATTTAACGAAAACGAAAGTAAAACATGTAAACCAGAGCAGTTCCTTGAGTCCAAAAGAGTATGTAAAGGAGATTTTCTGTTTGGGCGGGCAAATACTTTGCAATTAATCGGTGCATGTGTTATTGTAGATGATATAGAAAAGAACCTGATGTTGTCTGATAAAATTCTTCGAATACATTTTTTATCAACAATAAAAAAAGAATATGTTCTTTTCTTTTTAAAAAGTATAATGGGAAAGAAACAAATACAGGATCTTTCCACTGGAAATCAGGAATCTATGAGGAATATTGGTCAGGATAGAATAAGAAAAATTCAAATACCTGTTCCATCTCTTAAAGAACAAGAAAAGATTGTTCAAGACATTAAATTTAAATTATCAGCCTGCGAAAACATTGAAAAAACAGTAAACGAAGCATTAATTCAAGTCGACGCAATGCGTCAAAGCATTCTCAAAAAAGCCTTTGAAGGGAGTTTGTAATGTCTAAATGTAAAGCCTTTGTGGGAATAGAAACCGAGATTTTTTTTGATAATCAGAAAAACTTTCATAATTTAAGAGTGTTTAGTGATAATTCTCTATTAGATTATGATTGTGTGGTTGTAAATGCAACTAAACTAATAAATTGTTATAGAGATAACTC
>JAEIGA010014400.1_pt1 | contig 12041 bp, 14 predicted proteins | sample 9270691 | NCBI WGS metagenome assembly JAEIGA01 (sample SAMN17057246, study PRJNA624740) | gut metagenome | biome: biome; isolation source: fecal sample | host: Bos grunniens | place: China: Xizang | collected 2019
GTCTTTTTTTCCTCTCTATGAGCGGAAATGACCGGAAATGCGCGAAATACGGCAGACTATGACGAATATGGACAATTACATTCTGACTTATTACCAGCAAATCAAAGATGGTCGTATTTCGGCGAATAAGTGGATTCTGCTGTTGTATGAATATCTGGTGAAAGGACTTGAAAACGGCGACTTCCTGTTTGACGGTCGAAAGGCAAACGCGATGATTCGGTTCACTGAATCACGCGTGCATCACACCAAAGGGCGACTAGCACCGAACAAGATCAAGCTGGAATTATGGCAAAAGGCGATGTTTTCGGCGATGTATGGAATCGTGGACGAAGATGGAAGCCGACACTTCCGGGAAGTCGTGGCGGTCATGGCGCGAAAGTGTGGGAAATCCAAGATTGCGAACGCGGTTGCCGAATACGGTATATACGCTGACGGGGAATACGGCGCGAACGTGTTCTGCGTGGCTCCGAAGTTAGATCAAGCCGACATTGTGTATTCTGACACATGGCAATCGATAACACTTGAACCAGAACTGGCGGGAAAGACGAAACACCGGAAATCTGATATATACGTCGGCGAAACAAATTCGATGCTGAAGAAAATCGCGTTCAACGCGAAGAAATCAGACGGTTTTGATCCGTCCGTCGTTATTTGTGACGAAATATCGTCATGGCAAGGCGACGCCGGATTGAAACAGTACGAAGTAATGAACAGCGCGGTCGGTGCCAGAACGCAACCGATCGTGTTTTCAATCAGTACGTCAGGCTATGTCAACGACGGCATATATGACGAACTTGTGAAACGGTCGACGCGGTTTCTGATGGGAGAATCGAAGGAAAAGCGATTATTGCCGTTTCTGTACATGGTGGATGATGTCACAAAATGGAATGACATCAACGAACTTCGAAAATCGATTCCGAATCTTGGCGTTTCGGTATCGGTTGATTTCATGCTTGAGGAAATTGCAAAAGCGGAAGGGTCACTTTCCAAGAAGAACGAGTTTATTACAAAGTATTGTTGTATCAAGCAGAATTCTTCCGTTGCGTGGCTGGATTCTGTTTCGGTCAATAAATGTATGTCTGATCCTATCGACTTAGAATCGTTTCGCGGTTGTTATTGTGTCGGCGGGATTGACTTATCACGAACAACGGACTTGACCGCCGCATGTATCGTTATCGAACGTGACGGCAAATTGTACGTGTTCACGAAGTTTTATCTTCCGCGTGAACGTATGGAAGATATGATTGCTCGTGATGGCGTGCCGTATAACATTTACGTTCAACGCGGTTTATTACAGTTAAGCGGCGACAATTTCGTTGATTATAACGATTGTTTCGAATGGTTTAAGGAATTAGTCGAGAAATACGAAATATACCCGTTAAAAGTGGGATATGACCGTTATAACAGCCAATATTTGACACAAGCGATGTCACAATACGGCTATCACATGGATGACGTCTATCAGGGCGAAAATTTGTCGCCTGTCATAGATGAAACGGAAGGTTTGATTCGTGACGGTCGGTTCGCAATCGGCGACAACGATTTGATGAAGATTCATCTGCTTGATTCCGCACTGAAGCGCAATGCGGAAACGGGAAGAAAGAAACTGGTTAAGGTTTCCGGGAAAGTACACATTGACGGAACGGCGGCGTTATTGGACGCGATGACCGTCCGACAAAAGCATTATCTGGAAATAGGAAACCAGTTGAAAAACGCGGGGTGATAACATGGGATTATTTGATTTTCTTTTCAAAAAACAGGAAATAAGTGTGGCGCGGCACTATGACGGTTATTTTGAAACGCTGACGGCGTATCGTCCGCATTTCACTTCTTGGAACGGGCAAATGTACGAATCAGCACTTGTACGGTCAGCGATTGACGCGCGGGCAAGGCATATTTCAAAACTGAAGGTCGAGATCGTCGGACGCGCAAACCCTGTTTTGCAGACACGGCTGAAACTGGCACCGAACCCGTGGCAAACATGGTCACAGTTCTTGTACAGAACGTCGACGGTGCTTGATATGCACAATACAGCGGTGATTGTTCCGGTATACAACGACGCAATGGAAACGGTCGGATATTACACCGTTTTGCCGCATCGGTGCGAAGTCGTCGAATACATGGGCGAACCGTGGTTACGGTATGAATTCTCAAACGGGCAAAAGGCGGCTGAACGTTTCGACTTGTGCGCAGTGCTGACGAAATTTCAGTACAGTTCCGATTTCTTCGGTGATCCGAACAACGCGCTTGATTCGACGATGAAACTGGAACACATGAACAACGAAGGGATTGAAGAAGCGATCAAGAACGGTGCAACGTATCGTTTTATGGCGCGTGTCAATAACTTTAGTTCGACGGAAGATTTGAAAAAAGAACGCCGCCGGTTCACGGAAACGAATCTGAAAACGGACGACGGGAACAGCGGAATCTTACTGTTTCCGAATACGTACGCTGACATTAAACAGCTTGACCAAGATTCATATTCAGTGCCGGAAGCGGAATTGGAAGAAATCCGGACGAATGTATACAACTATTTCGCCGTCAATGAAGATGTATTGCAGTCAAAAGCGTTCGGTGATGCGTGGTCGGCTTTTTACGAATCAGTAATTGAAACGTTCGCGATCCAATTCAGCGAAACGATGACAAGAACGATCTTCACGGAAACGGAACGCCAGCGCGGAACACATCTGATGGCAACGGCGAACCGGCTTCAGTACATGACAACAAACGAGAAGCTGAACGTTTCAAGCCAAATGGCTGACCGTGGCATTATGAACCGCGACGAAATACGCGAAATATGGAACTTGCCGCCGTTACCAGACGGGCAAGGACAGGCGTACACGATACGCGGTGAATACTATTTGCTGAACGATGATGGAACGTTCACGCGGGAAGGGGTAAACGATGGCAATCAGGGATGACAGAGAATATCGGAATTCTGGCGTATTTGAAATCCGCGAGGAAACCGAAAACGAAAAACACATGGTGCGCGGTTACGCATCCACATTCGAACCGTATCTGATGTTTGAAGATGACGGCGTGCAGTATTGGGAAAGAATCGCGCCGACAGCGTTCGACAATGCGGATTTGTCTGACGTTGTGTTTCTTAGAGATCACACCGGAACGGTACTTGCAAGAACGAAGAACGGTGCGGTCAATCTTAGCATCGACACACATGGTTTATTGTCTGATGTGAATTTAGGTCTTACAGAATCCGCAAGGGAAATGTTTGACGATATCAAAGCGGGTAATTATTCGCAGATGTCGTTTTCGTTCGTCGTCGCGCGGAACGGCGAACATTACGAAGAAGAAGCGCGCAAGGTAACGCGCGTTATCGACAACATCCGCAAGGTTTTTGACGTTTCAGCGGTTGCTTTCCCGGCGAATCCGGGAACAGAAATCGGCGTTTCATATCGTGACGTATTCGACGGAGTGATCGAAGCACGAAAAGCGGAGCGACTTAAAGCGATACAGCGGCGCGAACGGTTAAAGCTGAAACTGAAAATAGCAAAGGAGTTATAAGAACATGGAAATTGCTGAAATGAACATGGAACAGATTGAAGCGCGTTGTGCAGAGATTTCCGCACTGCTTGAAAACGAATCTGAAGAAATCGACGCAAACGCACTGTCAACCGAACTGGATTCACTGATTGAACGGAAACGTTCGATCAAACAGGACGCAATCGAAAGACGGGCTGTACGCGATAAGGTCGCGGGAATGTCTTTCACGCCGATTGCAAAAATCGAAGAAAAGAGGGATGAAAACATGGAACAGGTTGAACTGAGAAACACAAAAGAATACATCAACGCGTATGCGAACTACATCAAGACCGGTGACGATTCCGAATGCCGCGCACTTCTGACAGAGAATGTCAGCGGTGCTGTACAGGTTCCCGATCTGGTATACGACACCATCAAGACCGCTTGGAACCGTGATGGAATCATGGCACTTGTCCGGAAGTCTTACCTGAAGGGCAATCTTCGCGTCGGCTTTGAAATCAGCGGTGATCCTGCTGAAATCCATACCGAAGGTCAGAGCGTCAACGAAGAAAATCTGACGCTGGGCGTTGTTGAACTGAAACCGGATGCAATTAAGAAATGGATTTCTATTTCTGACGAAGCAATCGACATGACCGGCGAGAAGTACATCGAGTACATCTATGATGAACTGACATATCGTATTGCGAAGCGTGCGGCAAAGATCGTTCTGGATAAGATTGAAGCTTGTGGAACTGTTTCCACATCCACACAGGTTTCCGTACAGGTTGTCACAGCGGCAACCATCGCAGTCGGTACCGTTGCAAAGGCAATGGCGAAGCTTGCTGAAGAAGCTTCCAATCCGGTCATTGTTATGAACCGCGAAACATGGGGCGACTTCAAAGAAGTCGAATACGGCAACAAGTACGCCGTTGATCCGTTCGAAGGACTGCCGGTAGTATTCAACAACGATCTTCCGACATTCAGCGCGGCAACAACCGGCGACACATACGCGATCGTTGGTGACTTTGGTGCCGGCGCGCTTGCTAACTTCCCTAACGGCGACGAAATCACAATCAAGCGCGATGATTACACACTTGCAACTTCCGATCTGGTACGTTTCATCGGTCGTGAGTATGTCGGCGTTGGAATCGTACAGCCGAACGCATTCACAAAGATTCAGAAGTAATTTGTAACAGGAAAAGAAGGGAATTAAGCTATGAAAATATTAATTGCTGTACCGTGTATGGATTCTGTACCATCACAATTTGCACAATCGTTGGCGACGTTAAACAAAGTCGGCGATTGTCTTGTGGCGTTCCAGATGGGTTCGCTTATTTATACCAGCCGGAATGACTTGGCAAAGAAAGCGATCCAGTGTGAAGCAGATTATGTTTTCTGGCTTGATTCCGATATGGTGTTCGAACCGGACACACTTGAAAGATTGTTGAACGACCGGGAACACGGCGACATCATCAGCGGTTTATATTTCCGCCGGGTGTCGCCGTTCACGCCGGTTCTTTTCGACGAACTGGAAATTGTTGACGGTGGTTGCAAATGGACAGGGTTCAACGATTACCCGGATACGGTGTTTCCGATTGGCGGGTGCGGCTTCGGTTGTGTACTGACGCCGACATCGGTTTTTATGGACGTATTTGCGAAATTTGGAAATGCGTTCGCACCGATCGGCAACGTTGGTGAAGATCTGTCGTTTTGCTGGCGTGCGCGTGAATGCGGGTATAAGATCGTCTGCGATCCGAATATCAAGCTTGGGCATGTCGGACATCATGTTGTGACAGAGGACTTCTATAAGTCATATTCAAGTACAAAGGCGAACGGATAAAGTTCGCTTTTTGTTTGTATAAGGAGTGTATATGGAAAACTTACTGGCAATAGTAAAAACGGCGTTGGGTGTCGTGGATAACGATTACAACGCGCTTATTAAAAGTCTTATAAACGCCGCATTCATTGACATGGGGTTTGCTGGGATAGATCAGGAAACAATCGGCGAATATCTCACAAATGACGCCTATATTACTGCTGTCACAACGTATGTACAGTTACACTTCGGAAAACTGACAGACGGCGAATATGACAGGCTGAATGCGTCATACGATGAACAAAAACGTCAAATGGGTATGGCGACGGGGTATACGGTATGGACTACGCAAGAATAATCTATCTGGTAACAGAGAATTTTTCGGAAGATGCGTACGGTGTATACCAGAAAACCGAACACAATCGAAAAGTGTTTGCGCATGTTCAAAGTGTGACACAAACAGAATGGTTTGAAGGTGGGCGAAACGGATTGAATCCGGAATTCAAGTTCACCATGTTTGAAGGTGATTACAAGGGCGAAGAAATACTGAAGTATCGCGGCGAATATTACACGATTTACCGTACATACAGGACAAGAACAAAGGAAATTGAACTATACGCACAAAGGCGACAAGGAAATGTCAAAGACAATAAGTGCTGATGAATTCGCAAAAGCCGTTTCCGGTATTCTTGACGATTACAGCGGCGATTGTCTTGGAACGTTAAAGGAAGCCGTTCAAAAGGTCGCGAAAAAATCAGTTAAAACACTGAAAGGGAAGTCAATCGGCGGTTTCAAAGACCGTTCCGGCAAATACCGGAAAGGATGGCGTTCGAAAATTGTTGAAAACAGATTATACGTCGAAGGAACGGTTTACAACGGCGCACAGCCGGGATTGACGCATCTTCTGGAATTTGGACACGCGACGCAAGGCGGCGGGAGATCAAGAGCGTTCCCGCACATTGCCGACGTGAACGACGAAGCCGCTGAAGAATTTGAAAAGGAACTGACAAGCAAATTATGACAGAACAAGAATTCAAGGCGATCGTGGACGCGATAAACATTCCACATACGTATATGTTCTATCCGGAGAAAAAAGCTCCGGAATTGCCTTATTTTGTCTGGTATTTTTCCGAATCAGACAATTTCGGCGCGGACGATGAAGTTTACGCTGAAATCCTTGTACCTGTAATCGAACTATACACACAAACAAAATCATTCACTGACGAAACAGCAGTTGAATCTGTTTTGACTGGAAACGGGTTCTTCTGGAACAAATCATCAACGTATATCGATTCCGAAAAAATGTTGATGACAACTTACGAAATTGGGGAGATTTGCAAAAATGGCGAACAAAATTAAATATGGTCTTCGCAATGTGTACTATTCGAAAATCACATACGCTGGAAATACTGCCAGCTATGCGACACCGGTCGCAATTCCGGGCGGTGTGAATCTTTCAATGGATGCACAGGGCGAACTTTCACCGTTCTATGCCGACGACGGCGTTTACTGGCAGGGCGCATCAAACAACGGATATTCCGGAACGCTTGAAGTTGCACTGCTTCCGGATTCTTTCCGCACGGATATTCTTGGCGAAAAAACCGATACGAACAGCGTGGGGTTTGAATATGCAGATACAGGAACGACAGAATTCGCGTTATTATTCGAATTTCAGGGCGACGCAAACGCTGTACGCCATTCCTTCTTGCGTTGCGTGGCGACACGTCCCGCCGTGAACGGTGCAACAAAAGAAGCGAGCATCACACCGCAGACGGAAACATTAAATATTTCCGCGATGCCGCGTCTTTCGGATAACTGCGTCAAAGGGCGTTGCGACAAAACAACATCACCGACACAGTATTCAACATGGTTCACAACGGTTTATGAACCGGTTATCACATCACAGTAATTGATTAACTTGAAAGGGGTTAAGTAATGGAAAAAACAATACAGATTGACGGCAAGGATGTTAAGTTCAAAGCAAACGGCAATACGCCGCGCTTATATCGAACTGTTTTTCATCGTGACATTTTCGCGGACATTTCAAAGCTGTCCGATGCAATCAAGATCGTGACCGACAAGAATCAAAAATCTGACGATCCGAACAGTTTTTCGTTCTTGGACGTTGCAAGCTTGGAAGTGTTTGAAAACGTCGCGTACATCATGGCGAAACAGGGCGATTCTTCCATACCGAACACAATCGATGAATGGTTAGATAGTTTTGAAACGTTTTCCATATACTTAATTCTTCCTGAAATCATCGAGTTATGGAATCTGAACAATATTCAGATTTCAGAATCAAAAAAAAACATCGCAACACTGACCGGAAAATGACGGTCGCGCTTTTTCTTCTGCGATGTTTTGAGTTGGGATTGTCGGTGTCCGACTTAGACCAGTTGGACATCGGCATGATCAACGATATGTACATCGAGAAGGGAAACGACAACGAAGAATACTGCGATATCGCGACGCAAGACGATTTCGATTCGTTTTAAGGAGATTACGCCATGGCAACAAACAGAATTAAAGGAATTACGATTGAAATCGGCGGCAATACAACGAAGCTGACGGATTCGTTGAAACAAGTCGATTCTTCGCTTAAAGGAACAGAAACAAAACTAAAAGACGTAAATAAACTGCTTAAATTAGACCCTACGAACGTTGAACTGCTGAAGCAGAAACACGAATTGCTGGGGAAAGCGGTTGAAGATACAAGGAAAAGGCAGGAACAGTTAAAGACCGCGCTGGAACAGTCGCAGAAAGCGGGCGATACAGAACAGAACCGCGAACAACAGCAGGCACTTCAGCGCGAACTTATTGAAACGACCGAAAAGCTGAAAGATTTGGAAAACGAATACAAGAATTCGCATCCATACATTGAAGCATTCAGCGCAAGCGCGGAAAAGGTCGCACAAAAGACAAAAGCAATGTCGACAGCCGCCGCCGGTGTTGCGGCTGGCATGGTCACGATGGCGGTTAAAGCGGCTTCCAGTGCTGATGATCTGGCGACACTGGCACGAAATACAGGGTTCACGGTCGAAGAATTACAGAAGATGCAATATGCGTCGGATTTCGTTGATGTATCCGTCGATCAGATGACCGGTTCCATTATGAAGCTAACAAAACAGATGGCTTCCGAAAACAAGGCGTTTGAAACGCTGGGCGTGTCTATTAAGGACACCAATGGGAACATGCGCGATGCGTCCGACGTCTGGTATGACACACTTGACGCTTTATCAAAAGTCGAAAACGAAACAGACCGCGATACGCTGGCAATGGAATTGTTCGGAAAGTCAGCAATGGAACTGTCCGGAATCATCGACGACGGCGGCGCGTCATTGAAACAACTTGGACAGGAAGCAGAAGATACCGGATTGATTCTTTCAGGCGATGCGGTCGATGCGGCTGTACTGTTTAACGATCAGATGGACAAACTGAAGAATACAGCGACACAGGCGTTCTTCAGTGCTGGCGCGGAATTGGCTGAAACGTTGATGCCGCAATTAGAAAAACTTGTGAACGTCGTTGTTGAACTTCTGTCATGGTTCGGACAGCTGGACGGAACGACACAAACGATGATTCTGACAATTCTTGCGGTTGTGGCGGCGATTTCACCGCTTGCCGCGTTGCTTTCCAATCTGACAACGATCGTGTCAGTTCTTGGAACGGTAATCGGTTTTTTAACATCACCGATCGGACTGGTGGTACTTGCGATTGCGGGATTGATTGCAATCGGCGTGTTGCTGTATAAGAACTGGGATACGATCAAAGAAAAAGCGGCACAGATGTGGGATAGCTTACGAAAAACATTCGACAATATCAAAAGCGGTATTTCTGACAGGATCAATTCAGCGAAAGATACAGTCAAAACCGCAATAGACAGAATCAAATCATTCTTCAATTTCAGCTGGTCGCTTCCAAGACTGAAATTGCCGCATATAAGCATTTCCGGTTCATTTAGTTTAATGCCGCCGCGCGTTCCTAGCTTTTCGATTGACTGGTACAAAAAAGCATACGATCAAGCAATCATGTTCACGCGTCCGACGGTACTTCCGACGGTCAACGGTTTCAAAGGGTTCGGCGATGGCGCGGGTTCCGAATTGGTGATGGGTACGAATTATCTGAAGAACCTGATTGCTGAAGCCGGTGGAACGAATGATGTTGATATAAACATCTATGCAACGCCGGGAATGAACGCACAGGAAATCGCGGTTGAAGTTGAAAAAGTAATGGTTCGGATGAACAATTCACGAAGGGCGGTATTCTCATAATGGCAAACGTATTAAGCATTGGCGGCAGACCGCTTTCAAATTTCGACACATATTATGACGGTTCGCAGTGGTTCAATCTTCCAAACAAGGAAGTTGAAAACATTTCCGTTCCGGGAAGAAACGGTGATTTGACAATTCAGGGGAATCGATTTGAAAACATTTCGATTCCCTTTAATTGCTATATTCCGAAAAACTTCCGTACAAATTATTCGTCGCTTATGAATTATCTGTTTTCGCTTACGGGATACCAGCGCGTTGAATCGAACGAAGAAACCGACGTATACCGCATGGGGCAGATAAAGGCATCTGTAACGCCGAATATGGGGCAATATGGGCGTTATGGTTCATTCCCTATAACGATAGATTTCCAACCGCAGAAGTGGCTGAAAACCGGCGAAACCGGCGTTACGATTGCAAGCGCGGGAACGGTGCTGACGAATCCGACGTTGTTCAATTCAAAACCGCTTCTGAAAGTACAGGGAACCGGAACAATCAGAGTGAACAGCGACACAATCGTTCTAGGAACAAATACAGGTGAAACGTACATTGACTGCGAAATGCAAGACGCATACGAAGGAACGATCAACCGGAATTCGGATATTACGCTTTCAAGTGGGGCGTTTCCGGTATTGGTTCCGGGAACAAACAACATTGATTATTTAGGGAACATCACATCACTTGTGGTAGTTCCGCGATGGTGGCGGCTATGATTCCAATTATCTTAGACAATACGAAAACACTTACGGCGTTGTTAAGCGATAACACGAACGGCATCGGTCGGATCAATGCGCTTTCCGCAGTTGTAACTGAAGAACGAAACGGCATGTTTGAACTTGAAATGAACGTCTTTATTGAAGATAAACATTTCAATGACATCCAGACCGGTTCAATCATCAAAGTAAAAGCGGGCGAATTGCTTGGAAATCAGATGTTCCGGGTGTACCAGATAACAAAGCCGATCAACGGTGTTTGTACGGTATACGCGCATCATATTTCCTATGATTTGGGAAAAGCGGCGGTGCTTCCGTTCACGGCAACGGGAGTATCAACCGCACTGAACGGACTTATTTCAAATCTTGTCGAAACATACGAATTCAGCACGTACACCGACATACAAAACACAACGTCAACGTTCACGCTGACGGAACCGAAATATTTTCGCGAATGTCTTGGTGGGTATTCCGGGTCAATGCTTGACGTGTTCGGCGGTGAATACGAATTCGACAATCTGACAATCAAGTTGCTTGCAAGTCGTGGAAGCGATAACGGCGTTTCGATCAAGTACGGCAAGAATCTTTCCGATTTGGAACAGGAAATCAATATTGAATCGATGTATACGGCGGTGCTTGGATATGCCATCGTTGACGAAACAACAACGACAGGCGATATTCAGTACATCGTGCAATCGTCGGCACCGAAAACGAAGATCGTTGATTTCAGCGACGAATTTGAATCCGGTGACACGGTTACAAAAGCGCAGTTGAACACACTGACACAAAACTATATTCAGGCGAATTCGTTAAACACGCCGAATGTAAATTTATCCGTGTCGTTTGTATCGTTACGTGACACGGATCAATACAAGAACATTGCACCGCTTGAACGGGTTTCGTTATGTGACACGGTGCATGTACAGTTTGAAAAGCTGGGCGTGAACGCAACGGCAAAAGTCATTCGGACGGAATACGATGTGTTGAATGAACGCTTGAATGCCGTCGAGATCGGTGACGCGCGTTCGTCACTAGCACAAAGCATCGCAGAAACAGTTACGGAAGAAGCGGTGCGTGAAACGACGTCGCTTCTGGATTCCGCGATCAATCACGCAACGAACATGATTACAGGCGGTCTTGGCGGTTACGTTGTAATCGGTCGGAACGCGAACGGTGAACCGGAAGAAATTCTGATTATGGATTCACCGGACAAATCGACCGCAACGAACGTGATCCGGATGAACCAGAACGGAATCGGTTTTTCGAATACGGGTTATTCAGGAACATATACAACCGCGTGGACGATCAACGGCGGTTTCGTGGCTGATTTCATCACATCCGGAACAATCAACGCGATCGATATCACGGCTTCCACAATTACCGGTTCAACGCTGACATTCGGAACGTCACCGAATACGGTCACGCTTCGAACGAACGATAACAGCGACGGTGCATTGTTTGAAGGTGAAGGGAAAGTCGAGTTTGAAACGAACGGCGAATTCATCGCTTACAATCTGGATTCAAGCGATTGCGAAGCGAACCGATTCAAACTGATAAACGACAGCACCGAATCAAGCGCGGAGATATTCAATTTTTTCAACAATGTCAAAGCGAACAATATTGATTTGACAGCCACATCATCAACCAACACCATTTATATTTCCAACAATAGAATTGGAGCGGATAAAGTTGCGAATGATGCTGAACTGAAAGCCGGAAGCACATACACAAGCATATTCAAAAATTATCAATATAACTATTTGA
>JAEIGA010014401.1_pt1 | contig 12040 bp, 11 predicted proteins | sample 9270691 | NCBI WGS metagenome assembly JAEIGA01 (sample SAMN17057246, study PRJNA624740) | gut metagenome | biome: biome; isolation source: fecal sample | host: Bos grunniens | place: China: Xizang | collected 2019
ATGTTCGCTCCGTCTGCGTGTGTGCGACCATAGTCCTGAGGACCTGACTGGCCTTCGGAATTTGCCTTCACGAGGAAACCTCCGAAGTCAGGGATGATCGAATAGATCTCCGCAACCTTTTCGTTCCACCACTTGATCACATCCTTGTCGAGAGGATCTGATGTCTTGAGGTTGCCGAGGTGCTTAGGTGATGCGAAGTTGATCGAGAGGAACACCTTGAGTCCGTATGGACGGAAGATGTCTGCGAGAGCCTTGACCTTGTAAAGGTATTCTGTAGAGATGTTTACAGGGTCTGCATTCACGTTGTTGAGGACTGTGCTGTTGATTCCGAGGGAAGCATTTGCACGTGCATATTCCTCATATACAGGAAGGATGGTGCCAGGAAGGCTCTCCCATTTCCAGAGTGACTGACCTGCATATCCGCGCTCTACGGTGAGGTTAGGGTTGTCCCAGTGGTTGAGCACACGGTACTGGTATGCCGGAACCTCAGTCACGTTGCCGCTCTTGAGGACCTTGCCGGTCTCCTGTCTGCGGAGAAGGTCATAGACTCCGTAAAGTACTCCGACTTCAGTGTTGGCCTCTACAGTGATGGCCTTCTTGTCGAATGCGAGTCTGTATCCCTCGCTTCCGAGGGTCTCGTCCTGAGTCTCAAGTACGTTGAAAGATACTGTCTGGCTGCCGTTCCAGTATTGCTGGATCTCGTTTTCGGCAATTGCCATAGTGGTCTTTTCCGATGAAAGGTTCATGCCGTCCTGGTCCATTGAATAGAACCATAACTGATGACCGTCGGTGCTTTCCGGAGTTACCGGGCCCTGACATGCGGCCAATGCTGAAACTCCCAGTGTAAGAATAAGGGTTTTGATGATCTTCATGATATTTTGATTGGTTATTTTGTGCATGTTCGCAATTTACAAAATTATTCATTATTCCGGACCTTTCCAAACAGAACGATATGTGTATGTTTCAAAAACTTGATGCTATGTTGCTCTTGATGGATAAAAGCATTATCTTTGTTGTTCTGACAGTCTAAAAATATATTGATAATGGGATTTATCATCACTCTGATTCTTGTCGGCCTTGTGCTGATATTTGCTGAGGTCCTTCTCGTTCCGGGAGTCGGAATCGCAGGAATCCTCGGACTCCTTTCGCTCGCCGGATCATGCTTCTGTGCCTTCACTCAGATAGGCACGACGACGGGAGTGATAGTGACGGCGGTGAATGTGGTGCTCGTCGTTGCTCTGACCGTATGGATCCTTCGCGCAAAGACATGGAGGAGGATGGCCCTTGAGACCAACATCCAGTCCAAGGCGGTTTCGGATGACAGTGCTCTGCTGTCTGTAGGCGACAAGGGAAAGACCGTTACCAGGCTCGCACCGATGGGTTCGGCCCGTTTCGGCGATCATGTGATCGAGGTCAAGGCGCTCGAAGGCATGGTCGATCCTGACGTGAGGGTGCGTGTGGTCCTTATCGAGGACAATAAGATATATGTAGAGACTGTTGAAGAGGAATTATAGAACAATTAACAAGATAACACTATGATTGATCCAATGATTATCGTATGGATTGCGGTCTCAATCGTCGGACTCGTGATCTTCCTCTGGTTCTTCCCTGTGACACTCTGGTTCCAGGCGTTGATCTCCGGAGTACACATTTCGCTCATCCAGCTTGTTCTGATGCGCTGGAGAGCAGTTTCTCCTACCACTATCGTCATGGCGATGGTGACCGGAACAAAGGCAGGACTCAAACTCTATGCAAACGAACTCGAGGCTCATTATCTTGCAAAAGGAGACGTTCCGAAGGTTGTGAATGCACTGATTTCCGCTGACAAGGCAAACATTTCCCTGGACTTCAAGATGGCGGCGGCCATCGACCTCGCCGGTCGTGACGTCTTTGAGGCAGTCCAGATGTCTGTAAACCCTAAGGTCATCAACACGCCTCCTGTGACAGCAGTTGCAAAGGACGGAATCCAGCTCATAGCCAAGGCTCGTGTGACCGTACGTGCGAACATCAAGCAGCTCGTCGGAGGTGCCGGTGAAGAGACAGTTCTTGCCCGAGTGGGTGAGGGTATCGTTTCATCGATCGGTTCGGCAGAAAGCCACAAGTCAGTGCTTGAGAACCCTGACAGCATCTCCAAGGTAGTGCTCAACAAGGGACTTGACGCAGGTACTGCATTCGAGATCCTCTCGATCGACATCGCAGACATCGATATAGGAAAGAACATCGGAGCCGTTCTTCAGATCGACCAGGCTGAGGCTGACAAGAACATCGCTCAGGCTCGTGCAGAGGAGCGCCGTGCAATGGCAGTAGCACTTGAGCAGGAAATGAAGGCAAAGGCTCAGGAAGCACGTGCACGCGTGATCGAGGCGGAAGCAGAGGTTCCTCTCGCAATGGCAGAGGCATTCCGCACCGGCAATCTCGGCATCATGGACTACTACAAGATGAAGAACATCCAGGCCGATACCGAAATGCGTGAGAACATCGCCAAGCAGTAATCTGCGTGTCGTTTAAAGCATTGAAATTCAGATGAATATATGATTATGGGTGGGCAAAATAGCCCACCCATAATTTGTTAATACCTTGATTTTTAGGGAGTTGACCGCCACGTTCATATGATACGGTTTATCCCCAATGAGCAATTCTCTAATATATATAAGTTCTGCATATCATCATATGAGTCTGAAATATGGATGGTTTTAAAGCGGTGGTGCTTAACGTTTTGTCAATCAATCAAATATGTGTCCATCGGTGGGCATTTTTACCCACCCTTATGTGTCTAACTTCCTGAATAATAAACAATTGACCACTGCTCACTATTTTCCCGGTCTGTCATTTCTGGCCGGAATTCTTCTGCAGGAAAGTCATAAAGCAAGTGATTTGTCAGTTTTATTTGGTGAATCAGCAAATTTATTTATATCTTTGCAGTCCCATTAGGAAAAATGGGTCAGCTTTGGTGAGATGGGTGAGTGGCTGAAACCACCAGTTTGCTAAACTGACGTACGGGTAACCGTACCGGGGGTTCGAATCCCCCTCTCACCGCAGAAAGGAAGTCGCAAGACTTCCTTTTTGTGTTATGGGGGGTGAGAACCCTTGGGTTCGTCATCGACGAAGTCGCTGAGCCTTAGCCACTGAGGACATCTGTATGGTGGTGATGGTGTGGATTTGTGATGTGTTAGACTTGGCACTGGTTTGGCGCTGGTTTGGCACTGACCTTTCAAGAGCGTGGGGTCAGATTTTCCTTCCAACTCGTACCGACGGTATCCAAAAACCATGTAATGAACCAAAATCAGTAGCGTGGGTACTTTTTTCTGTCTTTTCCTGTACCCACGCTATCAAAGTCGGTCGGAAGGAGATAAATCGGCAAAAAATGCTATCTTTGCCACCCTGAATCCGGACATGAGACGTTTTCGTACATATATAGGTCTGTTCCTGACGGTGGTATTCTGCAGTTACTATGCAGGTATCAGCATGTTTTCGCATACCCATATATCAAACGGCTCTTCAGTAGTCCATTCTCATCTTGGTGGCGGAGCGCAACACGACCATAGTGATTCGCAGTATGCGGTCATCGACATTCTCTCGAATTTCCAGTCGGAATGTGCAGTCGATTTCTTCTGTGGGGCAACTCCGTTCTTCCTGTTATCTGAATCCTTTACTGCATATGAGGCACCTTCTTTTCTGAATGAGGTGCATTCTGTGCATGCTCTCCGCGGTCCTCCGCAGGCGTAGAGCCCCCCCCAATTACACCAGATTCAAATAACAACCATTAAAACCAGTAAAGATGAAAAGATTTTTTTCAGCTTTGGTGGCGGCATTGTGCGTGATGCTGTTCGCTGAAGCACAGGATACAGATGCCCATATCCACGGCCACGTAATAGACAGAAGCACCGGAGAACACCTTCCATATATAGTAGTCATGCTCAAGGGAACCACCATCGGTGTGGCGACGGAGAGTACCGGTCATTATATGATCAGGAATGTCCCCGAGGGTACATTCACGGTAGAGGTCTCGTCTGTCGGCTATAAGACCCAGACCCGCGAAATAAACATCATGAAAGGACGTTCGTATGAGGTGAACTTCACTCTCGAGGAGGACCATGTGCAGATCGACGGAGTGATCGTTTCTGCGACAAGAAGCGAAACCACCAGAAGGATGTCGCCGACCCTCGTGAATGTGGTCGGTATGGATACATACGACAGGACAAATGCCACTACAGTGGCCCAGGGACTGTCTTTCCAGCCGGGAGTGAGAGTGGAGAACAACTGCCAGAACTGCGGTTTCCAGCAGGTCAGGATCAACGGTCTTGACGGTCAGTACACCCAGATTCTGATAGATTCGCGTCCGATATTCAGCGCATTGGCCGGTGTCTACGGCATCGAGCAGTTGCCGGCCAACATGGTGGACAGGGTGGAGGTGATGCGAGGCGGCGGATCGGCCCTCTTCGGCTCTTCCGCAATTGCCGGCACCATCAACATCATCACCAAGGAGCCGGTCAGGAACTCCGCTGCAATATCGCATGTGACGACTTCCATCGCAGGCTCATCCGCCTTGCACAACACCACAGACATCAATGCTTCGATAGTATCGGAGGACAACATGCTCGGCCTCGCCGTCTTCGGTCAGAACACATCCAAGGATGCGTGGGATGCGAACGGTGACGGATTTACGGAACTTTCGAAGATTTCAGGCCAGACCGTCGGCTTCCGAGGCTATATAAAGACGGGACTTTACTCAAAACTGACAGCCGAGTACCACCATCTCGAGGAGTTCCGCAGGGGAGGTGACAACCTTGACCTTCCTCCGCACGAAGCCATGATTGCCGAGCAGACCAAGCACGGAATCAACACCGGCGGCCTCAAGTTCGACTGGTTTTCAAAGGACCAGAAGCATCGCCTCAATGCATTTGCGTCGCTCCAGCATATAAACCGCGAAAGTTATTACGGTGCGGGCCAGGACCCGAATGCATACGGCAAGACCACTGACCTGACATGGGTGGGTGGCGCCCAGTATGTGTATAAGATGGACAGGTGCCTCTTCATGCCGTCCGACCTTACTGCCGGTCTGGAGTACAACGAGGACTATCTGAGGGACAATATGTGGGGTTATGACAGGGTGACCGAGCAGACCGTGCGGATCGTGAGCGCATATGCCCAGAACGAATGGAAGAACGAAAAGTGGGGAATACTGGTCGGTGGCCGTCTGGACAAGCACAACCTGATTGACGGGGTGATCTTCAGTCCGCGTGCAAATCTCAGATACAACCCTACGGAGAACATCAACCTGCGTGCAAGTTATTCGTACGGCTTCCGTGCTCCTCAGGCGTTCGATGAGGACCTGCACATCGACAATGTGGGAGGAACGGTGTCCATGATCAGGCTGGCTGAGGACCTGAGGGTCGAGAAATCGCAGAGCGTGAGCCTTTCGGCAGATATGTATCACAGTTGGGGTGACTGGCAGGGCAATGTACTTGTGGAAGGATTCTTCACCGATCTCGACGATGTGTTTGCCTTGAGGGAACTCGGCTTTGAAAACGGAATACTCATAAAAGAGAGACACAACGAGTCCGGAGCAAGGGTTTTCGGAGCCAATCTCGAAGGAAAGGTGGCATACAGGGACCTCATTCAGGTGCAGATGGGAGTGACCGCGCAGAGTTCGAAATATAAGGAGGCCCGTTCATGGGGCGAAGGTGTCGAAGCCACTAGAAACATGTTCAGGACTCCCGATTTCCACGGTTATCTCACAGCCTCATACAATCCTGTGAAGCAGTTGACCCTGGCACTTACAGGCACATATACAGGCAGCATGCTTGTGGAGCATCACGCAGGAATGATTCAGCAGAACGTCACAGTCCGCACTCCTGACTTCTGGGACATGGGCCTCAAGGCTTCGTATGACTTCAGACTGTACAAAAGTTTCAATCTTCAGGTCAATGCAGGAGTTCAGAACATCCTGAATTCATTCCAGAATGATTTCGACAGCGGTGCAGACAGAGATTCGGGATATATGTATGGCCCGACCCTCCCAAGGACATTCTTTCTGGGAATCAAACTGAATTATTAGCAGTTTAAGTTTCCGGTTTTCCTTGGACATTCATAAATTTGCGCTCTGATATTTGCTATATCTGCATTTCGAAATGAAAAGGTTGTTGAAATACCTGCTTCCGGTCATCATGGCCGCAATCTTCTGGAACTGTGCGGACAATCCCGCATCTGCAGTTCCGGAGGATGTTTCGGCCGATCTTTCTGTCATGGCTTCGGCATGTCAGACGGGTATTTCTTCAGCTGATATGGAATTCTGTCTTCCCAGTCAGGTGTCCTTCGCCAATTCGCAGCGTGTACAGAGCGCTCCAAGAAGGACAGCGAGCACTCACAGGAACGGCCTTGAATTCGCAAAGTCGGGCAAAGTCTTCAATGCCTGCCTGAAATATTCCGTTCAGAGAAGATCCATAATCGTACATTCCTCTATGATCGAGCCGTCACACAGACTGCTCAGTCTTGGAAAACTTATCATTTAGGATACGCATAGACTCTATTTTGCGACATTTTCCCTTTCGGGGAGATGCCGCTTTTTCTGCTATGCATTGAATTCACTATAACTAAATGATAAAAAACATGGAAAAGACATTCATCAGAGTACGCTCTGCAAAAGACATCACTATATTCGCATCACTCATAGTTCTCGGTTCAGTTCTCGTGGCACTGCCCACAAGTACTTCTGTCAACATCACCGGCTTCTTTCTCATATTCGCCGGAATCATCCTTGCACTTGTTCTCAAGACAGGTTATAAGGATATGGAGACAGGAGAAAAATATCAGAAGAAGGAGCATTATTTCCCTCAGTCGATGAACGCCCCTATTGTATCTTGCCTTCAGTCAAAACCCGATTCCATCGATATGGGAGAGGTAGAAAAGGGAAATGCGGTGAAACTCGAGATCTATTACAACCGTTCGACCGGCAAGGCCTATCTCCAGCTTTTCGAGTATATCCCATACAAGTACGAGCCTTGCTCAAGGATGTATGAACACGAGGTTTCCAATATCGGCAGACTCCTGAAATAACATATGGAATACATTATTCTTATACTGGCTCTGGTCGGTATTGTATTCAGTGCTGACACTCTTGTCGCAGGCTCGGTATCCATAGCCAGAAGGTTCAAGGTTTCAGATTTCGTCATCGGTGCCGCCATCATCGGTGTCGGAACATCGGCTCCGGAACTGATGGTAAGTTTCATGGGTGCATTGGGCGGCAATGCCGATGTGGCTGTCGGAAACGTGGTCGGTTCCAACATCTTCAATGTACTGGGAATCCTTGGAATTACTGCGATCTTCTTCCCGGTTTCATTCGACAGACAGAATCTGAGGTTCGAAATACCGTTCTGTATAGGAGTGTCCGTGTTGTTTATGCTCCTGTCATTCAACTTCTTCACTGGCACCGACCTTTGGGTAGGAAGACCGGATGGCTTTGTCCTTCTGGCTGCTTTTGCCGTTTTCATGTGGGTGTCCTTCGCCCGCGACAAGAAGTCTAAGCTGGAAGTCCTGCCGGTCAGGCAGCAGAATCAGCAGAATCAGGAGAAGATAGATCCTATGTGGCTTGCCCTCATCAAAGTGACTGGAGGTCTGACCGTTCTCGTCATCTGCTGCGACCTTTTCGTTGACAATGCTGTGCTGATAGCAAGGTCCTTCGGTGTGAATGATGCATTCATATCGCTCACACTCATAGCCTGCGGAACATCCCTTCCCGAGCTTGCGGCATCAATCGCAGCTGCACTCAAGAAGAATACCAGCATGGCCCTCGGTAACATCGTAGGATCCAATATCTTCAACATAGCCTTGATTCTCGGACTCTGTTCCCAGGTGACCCCGCTGACTTCTACAGGCATCACTTTCGTCGATTATATAGTCATGATACTTTCCGTACTTCTGCTTTATGCATTCGGCAAGAACTGCAAGATCGAAAGATGGGAGGGCATACTTCTGTTCCTGGCCTATGTCGCTTACACATGGTATCTTATAACTAATCAAATTGCATAAAATAATGGGAATACTTCAAGTGTTTACACTACTCGGTGCATTGGGTATGTTCCTTTACGGAATGAACCTGATGAGTTCGGGACTTCAAAAGGCTGCTGGTGACCGCCTCCGCGGATTGCTTTCGGCGATGACTTCAAATCCTTTCAAGGGAGTGCTTACCGGACTTGGAATCACTTCCGTAATACAGTCATCATCAGCCACTACCGTGATGGTCGTGAGTTTCGTGAATGCTGGTCTCCTGACTCTTGCCCAGGCAATCGGAGTCATTATGGGAGCGAACATCGGCACCACGGTTACAGCATGGCTTGTCTCGTGGCTCGGATTCAAGGCTGACATCTCGATTCTCGCGGTTCCGCTGATGCTCCTCGGCTTCCTTTTCTCCAATTCGAAGAGAAACCAAAGACAGAACATAGGTGAACTCATAGTCGGATTCTGCCTCCTTTTCCTCGGCCTTTCGTTCATGAAGGAATCTGTTCCGGACCTTAACGAGACGCCTCAGGTCCTCGAATTCGTGAAATCATGGGCAGGCTATGGTTTCGGCTCTGTGCTTATCTTCCTTGTGTTCGGTACAGTCCTTACCCTTGTACTCCAGTCGTCATCCGCCACAATGGCCATCACCCTGATCATGCTCAGCATGGGATTCATTCCTTTCGACATGGCATGTGCGATGGTGCTGGGAGAGAACATCGGAACAACCATTACAGCGAATATCGCGGCGTCGGTCGGTAATACCCAGGCAAAACGTGCAGCCATGTCGCATACGATCTTCAATGTGACAGGTGTAATATGGGCATTGATATTCTTCAAGCCGTTCCTGGCTCTTGTCGGAAAGATCATAGAGGTAGTCTTCGGCCTTCCGAACCCTGCAGCAGAAGGTTTTGCTGTCAATGGACAGAATTCGCCGGATGCCACTGCGGCTCTTTACGGCCTTTCGATGCTCCATACCCTCTTCAATACCATCAATACATTGATACTCATATGGTTCGTCAAGCTCATCGAAAAGGCTGTCACATGGATTGTCAAGTCTCCGAAGAATCAGGATAACGATGCTTTCAGACTCAAATATATCTCTGCCGGTCCGTTGGCTACACCGGAACTTGCTGCAGAACAGGCTTTTGACGAGATCATCCATTTCTCTCAGATTTCCAGAAACGGTCTTGCCTATGCCAAGGCTGCAATAGGCGAAACAGATTATGGGAAGTTTGAGGAACTCAGAGGAAAACTAGTCAAATATGAAGAGATTTCAGACAGGATCGAGTATGAGATCGCTTCGTTCCTCAATGCGGTTTCTGCCGGTGACATCAGCGAAGAGACTTCGATGAAGATCAAGGCTATGTACAAGATCATCGGAGAACTTGAGTCCCTCGGAGATTCAGGAGAAAGCATAAGCCGCATCCTTTCGAGAAAGAACAGCCATAACAAGGCATTCGACGAGACAACTCTCAGGAGGCTTGAAGACATGGTGAATGCAGTAGACAATGCCTACGATGCAATGCTTGTCAATCTCAAGGCCGCTCATGAGGGCAATCTTGACAACATAGCCAACGCATACAATGCCGAAGACCGTATCAACAACCTCAGAAACTACTTCAGAGATACAGAGATCGAGGATATCGAAGGCGGACGAAAGAACTATCTCACAAGCGTTTACTATATGGATATAATCAGCGAACTTGAAACGATGGGTGACTTCATGATCAATATTTCACAGACTCTTGAAAAAGTCTTCATTAAGAAAAACTAATCAATAAAACCTAACAGTAAATAAAATGAGTACAAACAAACTTTCATTTAAGAGTAAGATTGCGCTCGGCATAGTCCTCGCGATCACATTCTTCCTGTGGGCCGTGCCGACTGAATTCTTCGGAATCGAAGGTCTTACTCCGGTAATGCAGAGAACCATAGCAATCTTTGTGTTCACTGCCCTCATGTGGATCATCGAGGTGATCCCTACCTGGACTACTTCGGTGGTTTCCATGGTCATCATGCTCCTTACCATCTCTAACAAAGGCCTCGGATTCATGATTTACGAGGGTGCAGGTACGATGGTGGATTACAAGTCGATCATGGCAGCGTTCGCAGATCCTGTCATCATGCTCTTCCTCGGCGGATTCGTTCTTGCGATTGCAGCATCAAAGGTTGGTCTCGACGTCGCGATAGCAAGGTTTCTCCTGAAGCCTTTCAAAAAGCCGAAGTGGGTACTTCTTGCATTCCTCCTCATCATCGGTGTATTCTCGATGTTCATGAGCAACACGGCGACCGCGGCAATGATGCTTACCTTCCTTGCTCCCGTACTTGCAACTCTTCCAAAGGATGAGAAAGGAAAGATCGGTCTCGCGCTTGCGATTCCTATCGCCGCCAATCTTGGCGGTATGGGTACACCTATCGGAACCCCTCCTAATGCAATCGCCCTTGGAGCCCTCCAGAATGCAGGTATCGAGATCGATTTCCTCTCATGGATGATAAGGATGGTTCCTTATGTCCTCATCATGCTGTTCCTTGCATGGGTACTTCTTCTTCTGATGTTTCCGTTCAAGACCGACAGGATTGAACTTAAGATCGAAGGCAACAGCAATGCTTCTAAAAGAGACAGGATAATAGTAAGCATCACTTTCGTGACCACAATCCTTCTCTGGATGCTTGAGGGGGTATTGGGAATCAGTTCAAACATCGTTGCCCTCATACCATTTGCAGTCTTTACAGCTACGGGAGTATTCTCGAAGGATGACCTCAAGGATATTGACTGGAGCGTGCTCTGGATGGTTGCCGGAGGATTCGCGCTGGGAACAGCCCTGAACAAGACAGGCCTTGCATCTGCACTCATCAACGCAGTTCCGTTCGCATCATGGAATATCCTTGTCGTGATGATCGCGGGTGGTCTCATCTGCTGGATTCTTTCGAACTTTATCTCAAACTCTGCTGCGGCGAACCTCATCGTTCCAATTCTTGCTGTTGTCGGTACAGCGCTTCTTGACGATCCTACAGCAAGCAGTTCATTCATCGCACTGGGCGGTCTCAAGTCTCTTGTCGTCGGTGTGGCGATGTGTGCATCACTTGCAATGATACTTCCTATCTCGACTCCACCGAATGCACTTGCCCACTCTACAGGCATCATCAACACAAAGCAGATGGCGATTGTAGGAGTTATCGTAGGAGTAGTAGGTATCGTGCTTGCATACCTGATGCTCGTATTGATTGGATTCTAGTGAAATCTATACCTTATTCGTGGAATCGGTCTTGTAATGAGACCGATTCTTTTTTTTATATCTTTGCAGCTGCATGCTTATGAAAATTGACCCAAATACAGCTCTGGTACTCGAAGAAGGCGGTCTTCGCGGGGTGTTCACCTGCGGGGTTGGATGGTTTGTAGGGCATCCGGTTGCTGGGAAAATTATGAATTTTTCTAATGAACTTACTAATGATGAAAAACCCAAAAGACCTTTCCCAATCTGATGTCGAGCTTTATAATCGTTCACGGAATGATGTGATTTGTTTAGCTTCTAGAGAGATTGCGGTGTTTTTATGTGCCATTTCCATTATTTTTCAAATACCGATTGTTTTGCAATGGATATGCATTATTATAGGGGCATTGTTTGCAATCTTCTCGATGATATGGGATAGTCTCCTGACATTGGGAAAAGTAAAAAAGGTGCAAGGAAAATATTTGTGGATACTTTTCGCGCTGCAGGGGATTGCTGTTACACTGTTTTTGTCAGTTAAGTCTAAAGTATCTCTTATTATGGTCATTGTGCTGATTGTTCATGTAGCATCTTTTGGTATTGCTATGATAATGGAATCAAAGCGCTATGAAAATTGACTCAAATACAGCTCTGGTACTCGAAGGAGGCGGTCTTCGCGGGGTGTTCACCTGCGGAGTGCTGGACTTCTTCATGGACCATGGGATCCGTTTCCCGTTCACGGTCGGAGTAAGTGCAGGTGCCTGCAACGGCCTTTCCTATATGTCAGGACAGCGCGGCAGGGCCAAGGCCAGCAACATCGACCTTATGGAGAA
>JAEIGA010014402.1_pt1 | contig 12040 bp, 11 predicted proteins | sample 9270691 | NCBI WGS metagenome assembly JAEIGA01 (sample SAMN17057246, study PRJNA624740) | gut metagenome | biome: biome; isolation source: fecal sample | host: Bos grunniens | place: China: Xizang | collected 2019
AATTTCTTCCCCATCCAAATATGTATGGCTATCAAACACTATGTATGTGGGATATCCACCACCACCGCCGGCACCACCAACTATTGACGTTCCGGAACCACCGGCACCACCATTACCACCGTTAGCACGTGTCTTACCACCAGCCCCAACATAAATTGTTGCTCGTGTTGGATGAATGACTGTTATTGTGTGTTCCGCATATTCGCCTGTTCCACCAGCACCACCAGATCCGGCACCACCATGACCCGCACTGCCTGTTTCACCACCAGCACCACCGGCACCACGCATTGACACCTTGTAATCGCCACGTGGAACATCTACATAGAACACCCCAGGCGTTTGAAACAACTGGGGCACGAATAATGATTCATTGAATAATAAATTCTTGCTGTGTATTCTCATCCATCACCGCCATTACATTTTTAGCATTACACCCACAACCCATTCATTTAATTGATTACTGTATTCAAATATGATGGAATAAACCGACCCACTATTGAATGCTGCAATCGAACGTTCAAACTTTCGTGATGTGCCTAAATTCACAGAATTACCGTTGGCCTTAAAATCTACCATTATCTGATTCAGCACCTTTGTATCACTTGGCGTTGGCAAACTGAATGTAACATTCCCTGCCTGGTTCATAGAATATTGCTTACCTATTTCCAATGGAACAGAACCGCTGACATTTGTTTGTGTTACAACCGCTTCATATTTGTATATTTGTTCCGCCACATATTGTGCATTCGCTGCATCCGTTGGTACCATTGGCTTGGACACATTGATAATACGCATATTAAACACATCAAATGGTGATGTAATTGTGTTACCTGAATCCGTACGCACGCATTTTTCAAATGTTGCTTTCAAATCCGCCAAGAAAATATCATCAAAACGGTCTGCTAAAATATATTGGACGTTTATCGCTTCGCCTTTTGCGGAATAGACACTTGTCCATGTGTTTTTTTCTGTAAACGCCATCTTATTCACCCCTTAGTAATGCTTGTAAAACTGGAAAAACTGTTGCATTGGCCGGCAATTTTGGCAAATTGGAACGCAACTGTTCTGCACTAGATTTTGGTATTTGTAATTGTTTTGGATCTGCCAACAACAATTCCGCCACACGTGCATATGTCTTTTTGGCTTTCGCATTATCAATGCCACGTGCCACCTTCTTCAATGGTGCTTTGATTGGATTGTTCGCAATTTCTTCCACACCGCCGACCGCATCTGCTATACCAACCTGATTTTCTGCTGTGCGACTGCCCCCCATAACAAAGTTTTTGGATCTGTTTTGATTATGGATGGTTCTTGCGAAACTTATCAAACTATCTGCTTCTTCGGCCGGCAATGCTGCACGCAATTTCTTTTGTGCATCAACATCCAACAACCGTTTGGCAAAAACGGCTGGATTTTCCGCCTGTTCAAAACCTTTTTTATAATGTTCACGAATACCCACACGCAGTCCTTCCAACTCACGTTCTGACATATCTGCCACACGTTTTGTAAATGCATCTGCACTTATATCAGCACGATCAATCTTAGAACCATATCGCTGTGCTTCCAGCGCAGATAACTTTTGTTGCGATATTCCACGTGCTGATTTGTACTGTGGATTGGCTTCATCCAATGTATTTACCAGATATGTTTTGGCATTCTGCAATGATGCAACCAAACGCATATTACGTTCACCATCTGGCTTTGCCATTTCGTGGCCAATACGTGAATCCAACATTTCTTTTGCGTAATCCAATCTGCGATATGTATTCGGTTTGCTATTTGCAATTTCCAAATGAACGCTTGGTGCTTCGTTGACCGCACGCTTGATATACGGGTCACGCATCACTTGTTTGAATTTATCGGCTGGCAATACTGTATCAACTGTTCTTGCTCGTAATTCACCCGGGATTTCACGAACTGACGTAAATGCATTTTCATATTCAACATTTGCAATTGGATCTAAACTCTCGGCCAATTGTTTGGCATGTGCATCTGCATTGGTGCTGCCAAATATTTCATCCAATTTGCGTGATACCGTTGATGGCATGTTGTTCTGGATTGTTTCATATCGTTTTGCGATCATTTCATTGGCATCTGGCGACACAGAACGTGCAGTTCTTGCAACCTGATTGATATTTTCTGATCCAATATCCATCAACGGCACACCGTTTTCTTTGGCGGTCTTTATTGCTTCTTCCAAACGTTCTTTACCCAAATGTTTTTCCAATGATTTGTATGCCTTGCTCTCTATCATGGCCGGCGTATCTTCAATTGCGTTTTTGGCACCGGCTTTTAATGCCCCAGATAATGCACTGGCTAATGCCCCACCGGCAATACCGCCGGCAACACCTGTTGCAATTTTACCAACTGTTGTTTCTGGATTGACCGCACCCGTCAATGCACCGGCACCTGCTGCCGCACCATATTCAATGGGCATTGGGGATGCCGTCAATGCATTGGCAACAAATCGTCCGGCTTTTGATTTACCCAACAATGCTGCAACCTTTGGTGCTTTCACCAATTTATCGGCCGCCTTTGCCGTTATCCCTGCCGGCACAGCAAATTGCAACCCCAAATCAACGGCACGTTCTAATCCATTTTCTGGTTCAATCAAATTATCATTGATTGTTGGCTCAACCAATGATGCCAACTGTACCAATGGATTGCCCTTATGTGCCCCCTGAATCGCAGACGTGATCACACGCCCCGTTTTGTTTTTACCAAAGAAATCGGCGATTGCGGGTGCTGCTTTATACATCCACCAACGATCAAATGCATTACGGTTATTGGCTTTGTCGTCTGCATCACGAAATTTCTGTAATTCTTCTTCTGGAATTGTTACTGTTTTTATGGCCGCACCCACTTCTTCCAGTGATGAACCCTTGGAACGCAAAAAACTGTCCACTTCCTGTGCAGAATATCCAGCCGACTTTGCCTGTTTGGCAAATTCCACAAATTTGTTCATTTCTTCTGCTGTTCTTGCCATATTTGATTTCCTTATGGTATTGCGTTATACAATTTTTCTAATTCATCCACATCATCCGATGGAACTGGACTGCTTTGTCCTGCGAACGCATTTGGATCAAGTAAAACATGGCTCATACCCAATTTACGGGCCACGCCTGGCAACGCACCCGCAATCTGTGTCGATGTTGCGTTTTCTGGAATGCCCAGATACGCCATCATTTCACCCAATGTATTGATTCCTGAACCGCCTGATTTCTTGGCAGCAAAGTTCGTATATGGCAACAATGCCGCCAATGCCGCCTGACGTTTCCCGATATTTTTGCCACCTTTGCCGAACATATTGATACCACCTGTTTCATTATTCCACTTGGTGATGTCGCCACTATCGGCCAATGCTTGTAAATCCAACAATGCCTGTTCGGCCGCATGTCTTGATGTTTCGGCTGCTTTGGCATCTTCGGCATCTTTATTCGCCTTATTTCGTGCAGCATCTCGTGCATCTGCAATCTTCAACCCAACCAACGCATTCTGGTATGCTGCATTTGATTTTTGTTTTTCCAAATCGTTGGCCAATGCCGCATAATTATCAGCACGTTCAAAATCACCGGCTCTTGTCGCAATCTCGGCCGCTTTGGCATAATCACTTTTGGATAACGCATCACCCAACGCATCCTTCTGTTCGTCCATAGCATGTTGTGTTTTACGGTTGCGGAAAAAATCTTTTACCTTCTGTGCATCACTTGCCAAACTGCCCCACGATACACCCGGGGTGTTGCTGATTGCATTATAAACACTTGCACCTGAATCAATTGCCATCATTTCCCCCTTTATTTGAACATACTTAAATCAACAGATGGAATTCTGCCGGCACCACCTTCCAGAACACGTGCTCTGGCTTCGTTCTCTGTATCCCGACCTTCGGCCATTTTATTAAAGAATTTTGACACCATACTGCCACCTGTTGGTACGGCATTTGCTGCACTTGCCGCCTGTCCTGGATCAACGGCTGCACCTGGGCCCGCTTTTAATTGTGATAATGCTGCGGATAATACCGCTGGATTTGCCAATAATGCTTCCATATCTCAATCCCCCTTAAAATAATCCCATAACTGCCGCACCAGTTTTCAACAGATTATTACCCTGTTGTGCTGTTGCTGCCGATTTTGCCATTTTTGCGTTATTGCTCTGTGACAAATAGTCCGCATAATTGTTATTCTGCAACCCCAAATCAGACACAATGCCAATATCACGTCCAGCCGCCAATTGGTTTGCCATGTCAATTTTACCGGCATCCAATTCCTGACCCTTAAATACCGCTTGACTGGATAAATCTGTCAGGTTCTGATTCTGCTGATCCAAGATATCCGCCATGGTGTCGTTGTATTGTTTGCTGCCAACTGAAATCCCACGATTTATCAAATTTTCATCTGCGGTGGCACGTTGTTTATCAAATTCTTCGTTCACCCGACCGGCGGCCGCATCATACCACGCATCCGCACCCGATTTATCACCCATACCGGACAAAATATCCGCCATCATTGCATTTCGCTGTTTATCGTTTTCGCTTGATTCAAACGTACGTGACCATGTGCCATCCGCATTCTTTTTCAGACCAACATTCCCATAATCAGAAATAACACCAATATTGCCAGATTTAACGGCCGTATCCATGTCGTATTTTTCCAGTTTTGGATCATTACTGGACACCCCCGTTGAAACCCCCAACGCTTTCCCAATGCTTTTGAAAAATCCCATTTTGTTCACCTTTGTTATATTATTCCTTGGCAGGCAATCAATCCGATGTCTGCCCCCATCAGTTCTGCTTCCATGTGGGCACTACCCATAAAACCAACAGAAATATAAACTGCTGGCTTATGTGCTATACCAACACGAATGCTTTTTGAACCCAACACTTGCCCCCATGTCGCTTCATTCCACTTCGCCGCATTCCATTTCTGACCTGCGGTGGCGGTATGTTCTTCCTGTGATGCAATTGTTTGTCCGCTTTTCGTGAAATCTGTCCAAACACATTTGTACACTTCCAATGGCTGTACAGATGACATTGCTATATTCGCACGCATTACCTTTTTGCGTTGCTTTATTCCGAAATCTGAATATGCTGGTTGAACCTGCCATTTAATAGCAAAACCATTATCTGTGTGCCCGACATTCGCTTGCCACACACCGTTCAAATTCACAAAATATAATTCGCCATCCAACACACACATATCCAACATATCGTGGCCCAAGTATCGTGACCACGTATTGTTTTCCAAATTACAAACGTGTGTTTCATAATGCACACCGGTTTCTTCACTGGGGGCATTGACTATTATCTGATTTATATCTGGGATATAAAGTATCTTCCAGTTTTCATCGTTCCAATTTTTGCCAATCACCGCACCGTTGATTTTATTGGACAATGCGACACGGTTTGCAGACAAATCTGATAAAACACTGGACAATGGAATGTATCCCGATGTTGTCGCCATTATCAAATCACCCTTGATTTGTGCGACACATTTTGCATTGAATAACTTTGGTATTTCATAACGACCAACTAATGACCATGATGTATCTTCTGGGCTCAATCCTGAATAAACCAGCACTTCACCCTGATTTGAAAACAGCACCAACTGATCATCTTGACCGTTGCCACCATCTTGTGTCCATGATGCCATTGCAATCAAATGCCCGCCATTTCGGAAAAAAGGCCCAACAAAGAAACTGGTCAAATCACCCTGAACCGCCTGAATACCGCCATACCATAATCTGCATGTATTTGGTTCAATAAACCACAAACGATTTTTATATGCGAATGGGAATGATAACTGTGGTTTTTCTGCATCCTTTACTGTAAATCCGGCCACTTTTATCGTATCTTTGCCCGCTGACACAGAAAAATCATAAACATTTGTTGTAAAATCTGTAATAAACTTATGTGCCGTTCCAGCACCATCAATGAATGTGCACGCTTGACGTTCGTTTGTGGTACCATCACCCATTGCTTGGGTCAATTTTATATTACCGGCTGCATCAATAACTGTCAGATTACCATTCTGTACCACCAGCAATCTATTGCTACCCTTTAACACATACGGAAATAATAATTGCCCCGGCACAGATTGTGTCAATGACACATACCCTGGCCGAACCCTATCAACACCGTTCTGATGAATCAAATTGTCATATACTATTGCATCACCGGCTGACATTTGTTTTAATGAATCACGCTTATTCCAACCGCCTGAACAAACGGGGATACTGACATTGCTCAACATATTATCGTACCCCCATTATCTTTGATGTTGTAATTACTTTATCCGGATTTGTATATGGTACGGATTGCAACAATGCACAATCTTTGTTTTTACGTTTTTCCAGCAACAATTCATAACGCTGCATACGCAATGCTGAATCTGCCAATTGTAAATTTACACTACGAACTGCTATTGCACCCTGTATCAACAAATGCGGATTTAATACAAACTCATCACCATCATTGGCAAATGTGTCTGTATAAACGATATTGCCGGCCGTATCGTGTGTTTTAACAAAACCAGTTGACTTATATGTATAAAACAACTTGCGTTCTTCTCTAAATGGTGCCGTAAAAACAATCGCATTTTGCTGAATTGCAAACTTATTGTCATCTGCTGAAACATTACGAACAATACGTTCCCAACGTTCATCCATTGTTTCTGCTGTAATAACACGGCAATGCGTTTTATCGTAAATGCCGTATGATGTCATAGAATCAAAATCAGATGGCAAATCAACTGTCTGCAATCCATCATGCGTATCTATGCAACCGGTTTTATTCAAGACCTGCCAATCAAAGTCATTGAAAATCATGCCGGCTGCATCTTCTACATACCCCAACAGTTCATTGGTGGTATCATCATTACTGGTTATTGACTGGGGCACCGGATCCTTGACTTGACGTGCTATCTGCTTCATTATTTCCAGGATTGTCATCTGTATTTTCCCCATTTTGTTTTGATGTGAATTCGTTTATTTTTTGATTCATTGTGTCTTTTGTGTCACCATCTTCAATCTCAACACCCAATTCTGTTGCAACAGCACGCAATTCATCTTCTGAACAATCTTCTAATTTGGGCTGTGGTGCATCACCTGCTGGTATTTCTTTTGGCTGCAATGCATCAACAATCATTTTTTCCAATTTTTCGGTGCTGATGTTTGCCGCAAATGTCAACCCCAATTCTGTGGCCTGTGCTTTTAATTGTTCACGTTTATTTGGCCCCAAGTTCTGATTACCGGCTGGCTTTTTTTCTTCTTCAACAGATGGATTTGCCACGCTGCAAATTCCGCCACAGAAACGGCATTTTTCTGTGCCTGGTGCTTGTTTGAAATGACAAACTGTACATTCCGCATATTGTGGTGCTGGTTTTGGTGCTGGTTTTGGTTTTTCTGCAACTGGCTTTACTGCTTTACCACAGAAACGGCATGTTGTAACCGTATCACCAAAACTCATGCTGCAATTTACACATTGTTTCATATCATTATCCTTGGTTTTATAAAATCAGACAACCGGCCAAACGACCGGCTGTCTTTGTTTCATTTGTTAAATTAGGATGCTTTAACAACCAGAACACCCAAATCACGGCGTGATTTAACAGACCAGTTGCACATTGCCAAGATTGGCCAGATATGCTTTAATGTGCCTGATACGTGTTCTTTTTCTTTAACTGTGATTTCCGCACCTTTCATGAAATTCAATTTCAATGCTTTGGTGTTCAAGAAATACATACGATTGGCTGGGCAATGTTCATCCCAGATAACAACTGCTTTGTGGAAACGCAGATAATCAAACCATGCATCTTCCAGACCTTTCATTGTTGCAACACGTACACGGTCTTTTAATGCTGCTTCGTATTCACCATACAACGCATCTGTTGTAACGATGATATCTGTGCCATTGCGGCATTTACGGTACAATTGACCCATCGCCTGTTCCAGTTGTGCTGGGGTATGTTCTTTTGCTAATTCTACAAACTGGTTTGCCCACAAAGGATATGTTGTTGTGCTCAGACCACCAACAGTACCAGTACCATCATCTGTGATGATTTCTGGCAGACCGTTCAATGACTTTGCATTGGCCTGTGTCAAATTGAACAAACCTTTGCCAACATTGTTGATCAAAGAACTTTCTGCATTGTCAACCAATGCTTTAATCATATTTGTTTTACGGAATTTGCTGTCCTGGTTGGCCAAGATTTGTGGTTCAAACGCAACAGCATTTGCATAACAGATTTTCCAAGGATAATGTGCTTCTGCCAATACTTTTTCATCATCTGTACCCAATTCTTCGTCATAATCAACCCAGCCCGAATTCTTTGTTTCAGAAATGGAAACTGTTTCTGTGATTTCGCTTCCGCCCGGTACAATAACGATTGAACCCAACTGTTTGTTGCCGTTCATGTTATTTAATTTACCGATTTTCTTATATGCGAACAACAATGCATTACGGTCTGTAACACAGTCAAACGCACCTTCTGACCACTTTGCCAATGTGGTTGATATCAAATTCAAATCCTTATCCATTTTAATTCCTTTTTGTTAGTATGGATTGACACCGATGTTTAATCATCAATATCTTCGTTTTCTATTGCTTCGGCCAAAACATCTTCCCAACCTTTCGGTTGTGTTACTTTGGCCTGTGGTGCCTGCGTGATTCCGGTTGCTGCTTTCGCCTTTGCGACATCTGCTTTTACTTCGTCATGGCGTGCTTTTTCTGCCGCCAATTCTTGTTGGGCACGCAATTCTGGATCCTTATAGACCGCCAAATCGTATGCTTCCTGCAATGTCATTTTTGGGAACGAACGCAACATTGTTGCCATTGTCTGCCTTACGTTTTGAAACAATGGATGTTTCCCATCATTGGCAAACGCATTGATTTCATTCGTGGCGTTCTGTATGGCAAAACGTTCTTCCACACGCTTCATCATCTGACTTTCAAAATCCGCTGCATTTAATTCCTGACGGCGTGCTTTTGCATCATCGCCTGTCAACAATTCTTCCAGTTTTTCAACACTATCAATCCCTTTGGCCCGGCAGAAATCTATAATGAAATGTGCCGGATTTTGACTGGCCCGCATGTTGTTTTCATGCAAGAACCGCAAATAATGTGGAATCGCACCAAACTGATTTATGATTTCTGGGGATATTCCAGAATCACGGAAATGTTTTTCCAATGCTGCATACGCACCCAACAATTGGCGTTCATCACTGAACGCTGCACGTTCTGTTTCCAGTTCTTTGCGTTGCGTTGCAACTTCATTCAGTTTTCGCTGATATCCAGAATCAAAGTTTTTGATTTTGTCATAAACCGCTTTTTTGCCTGCTGGATCTGAAATACTATTCAAAAAGTCCTTTAACGGCTGTTCCCAGTTTTCCGGGATTTCAATGTCCACGCCATTTTCGCTTGCGACATTACTGTTACCATTCTCATCACTACCAACGACAACGGTTGATTCATCGGTTTCACCCGGCTGTATATCACTTGCTTGCTGGTTGATTGTGTCATCAGTGCTTATGATCTGTTCCTTTTCCATTTTGAACTTTCCTTTGTTTTTGGCCACTCATCGGCGGTTGCCACACCGTTTGCTTTATTTGGTTGCCCAAATTGGTATGAAAAAACCCACATCGCTGTGGGTTTCGCTTCCTGAAACTGTATTTATCCTAAATTGGTATCCGGTGCGATACCGTTATCTATACGAACCGCATTTGCAAATGTTTCTGCCCGGATTTCCTGTTCTTTGATTGCAACTTCACGTTCACGCAGTGCTAATTCACGTTCTTTGAACATCGCTTCCTGCTGCATTTGTTGCAATTTGATTTCCTTGTCTATCTGCATTTTCTGGATTGCAACTTGATTATCTGCTGCAACCTTTTGACTATCCAACTGCAACTTCTTATCTTCTATCGTTGGTTGCGGTGCCTGTTTCTGTGACTGGCGTATCTTATTCGCAAACTGCATCAATCCATCTGTGAATTGATTGGCCACGGCTGATGAACATTTTACATGTGCCAACTGCATTTTGACCAACGCAACGTACGAATCCACGAATTCTGGATTTGATATAAACTGGGCCGATTGTGTGATGCCGTTAAATATTTCGGTCATCTTCTGGATTATTGTCACCTGTTCGGCCTTGTTATCAAAATCTGTTGCTGTTGATTCTATATCTATAACAAAATTACGCATACGATCATCACGCAACACACCCAACACTTCATCTGCTGTTGGTTTATCCAACTGTTTGACCACAAACGGATCTATTACATACGGTGCTGGCGTTCCTGCTTTTGCCGCCTGCTGATTTATAACCACCTGCTGGCCATACAATTTCTTTTCTGTGCCGGTCAATAATTCAACACCTGAAATATTAGACAATGTATCCCAATCCCAATGTTCGCATATCAATTCAGCGACAATACGGAACACCTGTTTAATACCTGTCTGCACACAGATTTGACGATCACGAAAACGCAATCCGCCAAAGAACCCTTTAATCTTCTGTGCGGCGGCTGTTTCACGTGGATCTGTCGCACCACGCATCAAATCTGACATACCTGTTATTTCATAAATTTGGTTTTTCAGCATTTCAATGCGGGCATTATTCTTTTCAATCATTGTCTGGGCACCGGATACATCCAATGTTATCGCAACATTACGAATATCATCCACATGTGCCGTACTTGCAACAACCGAACCATCGGCCGCCGATGTCATCTTCGCAACAAATTCTTGGTCTTTGTTGTGGCAAATTGTGACATACTTTACTTTTTTACCCAACGCAGCATTCTTTTCAGACAACGTATTGATTTCTTCCAACAATTTGCCGTATGTCGTATATTCTGGAATTGGCACGACCGAACCGTTCTTGGTCAACGGTGTGTAATCCCAACATGGATAAAAATCGGTCAATTTGTATGGATCATCCTGTGGCACCTGCAAGAAATCATTGCTTTTTGCACCCAGCAACAGGAACAAACGTTGCTTTTTGTTCTTATCCCATATTTCCCATACTTCACCCAACTTTTCCTGTGTCTGGACATTGGCACTACCATCTTCGGCTGCATATTTCAATTCAGAATCTGTGGCAACATATCCAAATCTGCGTTGCAACGCATCACGGTTCATCAAATGTCTGCGTGCCTTCCACCAGATATTATGTGGTGTTTCTGCATACGAACACAGATACTCATCCGGCGACAATGAAACAATCTTGATATCACGACCGGCGACATATTCTTCTGGCTGCGGCTCTTCGGCCAACCCAATTTTTGCTGCAAATTTCTTTATAATATTTGTTGATGGTGCTTTTGTAACGATTGTTGGCTCATAATCAACCCATAACACACCACGCCCACATTTAATCGCACCCCTTACTGCCGTTTTTGCCACGTCAATGGCTGAACTTTTGTTGAAATAGTATTCAATGCCAGATTGGGCAATACGTGCTGTCGTTGTGTATAAATCTGATTTCTTTTTATCTGTGGTCAACGCATTGAAAAATCTGCGTGTAACTTCTGGCTTTGGCTCATTATTCAATAATGCTGCGGACAAAATCTGCACATTGGAATAAAACAAATTGACCGCCACTTCCTGGTCAACAAAACGACTTTCCAACTTTTTGCATTGGTCCAACCATTGCTTATGTTCATCTTTTGCCGATGAAATCTGTTTTACCCAAAATTCATAATTTTGCTGTTCCATAACAACCTGCCTTATTGAATTTTTATTGCATCAAACGCAAAGTATTCCACATCCTGTATTTTCATCGCTTTTGCTGTGTTGACTTTGTGTGCATAATTATCTTTCTTCAACTTTTCACGTGCAACCGCAGATGCCAATTCCGCATCAATGGCCGCCTTTTCTGCATCCGACATACTGTCATAACGTTCTGGACGAACTTGTTTTTCAATATTTTCTTCACATTGAACCATTGCACGTTCATAGAATGCGATTGCATCTGACTTTTCCTGTTCAAAATGCGCTTTTAATTCTTCTTCGGTACCTTCAAACACAAACGCCAATACGCCTTCT
>JAEIGA010014403.1_pt1 | contig 12038 bp, 8 predicted proteins | sample 9270691 | NCBI WGS metagenome assembly JAEIGA01 (sample SAMN17057246, study PRJNA624740) | gut metagenome | biome: biome; isolation source: fecal sample | host: Bos grunniens | place: China: Xizang | collected 2019
TTATTCTTAATAGAACCTGGAAAAATAGATAAAAATATTGCTGGATTATGCGCCAACAAAATAATGGCAAAATATCAAAGACCTTGTTGTATATTAACAAAAGTAGAAGAAATAGACCCGACTATAATGCTTACTTCTAATCCACCGCAACCATATAAGAAAATATCTTATCAAGGAAGTGCTAGAGGGTATGACAAATCTGGTATTACTAATTTTAAAGATATATGTGCGGAAACTGGATGTATAATGTATGCAGAAGGGCATCAAGGGGCGTTTGGTTTAGGGTTAATGGCAGAACATATTCAAGAGTTTATAGAAAAAACAGATATTGCTTTTGAGAATATGTCATCTGAGCCAATATATTTAGTTGATTATATTTATAAAGGCGTTGATGTTCAAGCACAAGATATATTAGATATAGCCCAATTAAATGATATATGGGGTAAAGATATGGATGAAGCCTTTATTGCTATTGAAGATTTAAAGGTAAGCAAAGAAATGATTACTTTAATGTCTCCAGATAAAAAGCCTACTTTAAAAATCACTTTACCAAATAAAATTAGTATTATAAAGTTTGGTTCAAGTCAAGAAGAATATGAATCATTACAATCTGATGGATACGTGCAATTAGATATTATTGGTAAATGTAATGCAAACAATTGGATGGGCAATATTACACCCCAAGTATTTATAGAGGATTTTGAGGTTATAGGTAAAAGTAAATATAATTTTTAAGGAGAATATTATGCATATAGATAATATAATAGAAAAATTAAGAGCTCATAATGGACCACCTGTTCAAGCTATATATGTAAGTCACAATACTTATTTAGATATTTTAGATGAAACTCAAGAAGGTCATTTTGATTACAATTCTCCAACAATACAAGCTCTATCACAATTAATGTTAGTTGTAGATATTGAAGTAGAAGATGGAGATTATATATTACAAACTTGGTAGGCTTGCAAACAGTCGTATTTTAAAATCAAAAGTAAGTTTTAGAAATTTTCATTCTAAAATTTACTATTTGATTTTATCAATAAAAAATGATATAATAAATATGTTAAAGAAAGTGAGGAATGATATATGATATTAACTGAAAAACAAGAACAAGGTTTACAAATATGTTTAGAGAGATATAAAGCGGGCATGAAATATAGTGTTATTGCTGGATACGCAGGAACAGGTAAATCTACTCTTGTAAAGTTTTTAATTTCAGCTCTTGAGCAGCAATGCAGTATTAACGCAAGAAAAGATGTATGTTATTGTGCCTATACAGGAAAAGCTTGCCAAGTTTTACAAAGGAAAGGAAATAAACCTGTTAGTACATTACATAGATTATTATGGGAATTTCAACCAAGAGCAGATGGCACTTTCTTTAAGAAAAGAAGAACTTTTTTAACATATAAAATCGTTATTATTGATGAGTGTTCTATGTTAGACTCAACTATGTTAACTGAATTAGCATCTCATAAAGAAACCCATTTTATTTTTCTTGGAGACCCTGGACAATTGCCTCCTATATATAGTGGTGGAGAAGGAAAACAAGATGGAAACTCTTTATTGCAAAGTGCTCATATATTTTTAGATGAAGTTATGCGACAAGCTCAAGAATCTGAAATTATCCAATTAAGTATGAAAATTAGAGAAGGTAAATCATTAGAATGTTTTAAAGGACAAGAGGTACAAGTCATAAACAAAGAAGAGCTGGTTGAAGGACACTTACTATGGGCTGATCAGGTTATATGTGGCACTAATGCTACCAGAATAGCTTTAAATGAACAAATTAGAGAATTGAATGGATTAAGCGGAGATATGCAAGAAGGAGATAAAGTAATTTGTTTAAGAAATCAATGGGATATAATTTCTACAAATACTAATGAACCATTAGTTAATGGTGCAATAGGATACGTAACAGATGTATATCCAACTTTTATTAGATTGCCATGGAGCGGACAAATGGTAGATTTATATAACGCATCTTTTACAACTGATGCGGAAGATGAATATGAAGATTTAATGTTTGATAAAAAATCAGTAGAAGAGGGTGTTTATTCCCTATCTTTTAAGGACAGCAGTAAAATTAGAAATAGTAAAGCTATGCAAAATCTATTACCATTAGAGTTTACTTATGGATACGCAATCACCGCCCACAAAAGTCAGGGTTCAGAATGGGATAAGGTGTTAGTTATAGAAGAAAAATTTCCATATAATAAAGAAGAACATCAAAAGTGGTTATATACGGCGGCAACTAGAGCTGCTAAAAAGTTAGTAATTGTAAAAGCATAAAAAAAAAGAAGGTCATAAGACCTTCTTTTTATAATGATAAAATCCATGTTCCATTTTGTTTAATATAAATTTTCTTAGCTTCTTTCCATTCTCCATTTACTTTAACATAAGTGTCTCCTTCTTCCCAGGTTCCAGTTACTTTAGTTCGTGCTTGAGCTAATTTCCATCCTGTTGTAAATTTAGCTTGAGGACTATAATTTTTCCCACCTATATTTGTAACAGACATCCACGCACTATACTGATGCTCTTGAGTTAAATTACCTAAAACCTTAGTTGTTGCAGCACCAATGTCTTCAGATGTTATTCCAGTCACACCATCTACACGAACCCACAATTCTACAGACCCCCAGACAGTACCAGTATCTATTGAAGATAAAGCACCAGGAATACCATTTCCCCAAGTAGTTGTTGCACCAATAGCATAAAACCAGTTAGTATGTCCAACAGAACCTGATAAATAACAACTTGAAATACTGTTTGCATCAGAGTTTTGACGTGTTAATCCTCCCCAGTAACTTCCTGTCCAATCTATATGAACTGCAGTATATCCTGCAGCAGTGCCTGTCCCTGAACTGTTTGTTGTAACAAACTCTTCCATAGGATTACTAGTTTGAGTCCATCTATTATATAAGGTATCACTATAATTAGGATACCTTAACATAAATTCATAAGTACCATTACTACGCTTAAATTCACTTAATTGACCTAATCTTGAATATTTATCAGTCGTTTGAGTAGATTTAATTTCTGCAAGAGATGAAAATAAAACTGTTCCTTGCTTAGTGTTATGATAAAAAATTCTTGCCCAAACACTACCATCATCCATTGAGCGTATCGCCATATCATATGTATTTACAGGAATACGATTAGCTATGTAAATAGTATAATTAGTATTTGCTACATTGGTTTCCGCGGTAGCAGTAACAGTTGCTTTTGCTGTCGTTGGAGCAATATCACTAATAGTAATTTTTGGACTTGAAGGAACATATGCTCCTGTTTCTACTATTTCCGTACCTGTTGTAGTTGTACCTCCGCCATTTGTCATTTTTACATAAATATAATATTCAGTGTTAGGTTGCAATCCTGTAAGAGTATACGTTGTTGCAGTACCAATGTCTTTTGTAGAATAAGAACTTGCACTTGCAGTTTTATAATATATAATATTATTAGATGTAACACCTGTATATATTACATCCACGGTAATTTTATCTCTATATGTATAAAAATCAGTATAAACATTATATGGAGCTCTCATTGCCCATATTGCATATAAGGTTACTGTTGCGCCATGTGTTGTTGTTAAATTTGATACAGATTGTCCATCTGTATATGTCGCACTGGTTGCTGATTTATTAGTTGACCATCCTAAAAATGTATATCCAATTCTTGTAAAACCATTTGCAGTTAATGCTTTAGATACTCCATAAGTATGAGAAGAATTTGCTGTCGTTCCTTCTCCTCCATTAGCATCATATTTTACAGTATATGTATTAGTTGCCATGGCAAATGTTACATTTGCATTTGCTTCACCAAGAGTTCCACTTTTTGTTTGTGTTGTAGAGCCATCTGTAAAATGATATCCTGTTTTTGTGGTTGCAGTTAATTTATATGATGTTCCGTAGTCATGAGCACTCCAATAATCTCCAACTGCACTAGAGACCTTAGAATTATTAATATAGACATCTGCAGAAGCATAACCTGAAGAAACTGCATTACTAACGCCTGAACCATCTAATGTCCAATTTAAGTCTACATACCATTTAATTTGAACCCAATTAGCCGTTAAAGTACAATTTGAAGCGGCATAATCATATCTATATACACCATGACTATTTGCTCTATATACTCCATCAGTAACATCCCAAACTTGTGCACTAGCTACATACCATGTTACTGAAGTATTATTAGAACCATTGACAGATATAAAACCGGAGCTACTAAAAGTACCTGTCCCAGTTGTCACTAATTTAAAGACATAAGTTTTCCAATCTCCTGTTCCTGCCATACTTGTTAATGCAGTTACCTTAGGATTATCACCCATAGCATTGTTATGGTAAGACATAGTGTAACCGCTAGGAATTTTTGCTCTATATATTTGATAATAAGTATGATTTGCTGCCGTTTGAAAGGCTTGGAAAAATCCTCCTGCATATGGTGATGCAGAACCATTTGTTACAATTTTTAAAACATCAGCATTTGTCCCCGATGTCGATTCACTTTGTAACCATTGATGTGTTACAGTTCCATTGCTGTTATTATTATACACAGTCATATTCAAACCATATTCATTAAAATTACTACCTCGACTTGCAGACCAGTGTGAAAATAGACAATTCTCCTTTCCACTTGGGTATTTTAAAGTATATGTGGTATTAAAAGCTTGTGTTACAGTTGTATTTGATGTGGAGCCATTATAAGAGCCTCCATTGGGGTTAATCGTTAAAGTATAATTTCTATACTTCATACGCACATTCATTATTTCGCCTTCTGCATCAAATATTTTTCTGTATGCTCCGGTTGAAGGAACACTATCATGTCCATCTACATAGTTTAACTCATAATAATCATAATATGGTCTAATATTTTGTACTTGAAAATATGTTCCTTTGGTATGTGTCATGTCACTATCTTCATTTGTTAAATTATATCTCCAAGAATTATTTTCTGAAGTATATAAGTCAAAATAACCTGAAGCATAATCTTGCGTTCCAGCAGGATTTAATACATTAACGTCATTCCAGTATCTAGCAGTTTGTTTTGCTGGAATGCTAATACTAATATCCGTTCCGGTATCATATTTTCCTGAACTTCCACTATTGTTAGGAGATGTCATAATTAAACGAACACCGGGACATGATGTTCCACTTAAATACACTGTAGCAGTACAGTCAGTCCAAAAGTCAAAAGTATTTGGAGAGTTTTGTTTAATAACTCCACTATACCAGTTTGTTCCATTACACCACATTGAGCTCCATTGAATTTGATATCCAAAATATGAACTAGAACTTTTTAAGTAACATCTTAAGTGGAATGTAATATTTACCTGATCTCCATAAGGATCTGGTCTTGTTGCATCATATGTTAAGTCATAACGAACAACTCCAGCATCTAGACCACTCCATATTGTTGTTGCCATATTTTATCCCCCTTGTTTATCCTTTTAATTATTAGTCATTAGAACCCCCACTATGAGAGCTACTAATTACTATATATAAATCTCCATCTTGCCCTAATGAACTACTTGGAGTAGAAGTTCCACTGTGTATCGTTGGAATTGTTGCACTGCTATAAGCAAGAGAGCCTAATCCTTTAACACTAATGTTTTGAGCAGAACCTCCAGATGGAGTTACTTTTATCTGTCCGTTAGCATCACCAGTCGCAAAACTATAAGTAGTATTAGTATCGGTAAATTTAGCATCGCTTGGAACAGATTTTGCAATAGTATAACTAATTGCAGTTGGAGCTCCAGCCTTTAAATAAATTGGCTGGGTAACTCCTCCTTTATCTGCAGTTCCTAATTTTGTTGCAGTAGTTGCGGTAGCCGCATTGCCTGTGATACTGCCACTACTTGTAATATAACCCGAATCGTTTGTAAATGATGATACTGTTGAAGGTACAGTGGGTATTGTAGGTTTATTAGAAAGATCATTATAGCTTCCTGATGTGGCAACTTTTGATAATTCAGCTTTTCTTGCAAAAATAGAAGTAAGCTTTGTCCAAAAATACTGAAAACTTGTATTACCTAAAAATTTCATTGCCATATTAAATTCTCCTTTCTAAAATTATACTACAATAGCATCTATTTCATCGTTTGCAAATTCAACTAAATCAGTTGTTTGTAAATAATTTGATAAATCTACTTGTGTAGTTCCTATTTTTTCCCATTTATTTGAATCTGATAACCAGATATATTCATCATAAGAATTATTATTTTCTCCAGCATTTGATAATAAATAAATTGTTCCTTTAACTCCTGTTGAAGGTAATGTGCTTACAACTTTAAAATCAATACCTGTAATATTTTCTAATGCAGAATTAATTGCTGATTGTACTTGAGCTGATGTTTGATATCCAGCACCATTTGTTAATTGATTATTATTTGTTGGAATATCTTGCATTGTAGCTGCTTTATTGCTAGACGCATTATATGTAGAATTAAATGTAATTTTATCTTGTTTATTTGTCCATGTTGAAATATTTGTAGATGTAATCCCGTAAGCAGCATGAGCTTTAAATACAGGGTCTGTTTCTGTATAAGATGTTAAATAATTTTTATCATTACTTAATTCACTTACTTTTGTTGGAACAGTAATACTTACATTTTTATCTGTAATTGTTTGCACTGTTCCGTTAACATCAATACTTTCAATAACGTTTACCTGTGCACTATCTGCAATACCAGCCAATTTACTTTTTTCTGCGTTTGTATAATCATTTGTAGAAAGTGTTTTTCCACTTACTTTATCTACTTTTCCATTTAATCCAGTATAAACTGCTTTAGCACTTGGATATTGTGTATCTGTTGAAGTAGATGAAACTGTAGTAACTTTATTACTAGAATTTTCTTTTCCTGAAATATCTGCAGCTACTAAATAACTACTATCATTTGTTAATTCACTTACTTTAGTTGGCACAGTGATATTAACAGCTTTTTCTGTAATTGTTTGAGCTGTTCCATTAACTTTAACAGTTTCTATTTTATTAACTTGAGCACCTGATGCTACTCCAGCTAATTTAGTTTTTTCTGTTGTAGTATAGTCATTTGTAGATAATCCTTTACCTTCTTCTGAAGCAACAGCTCCAATATCAGCAAGTGTCATAATTCCATCAATTGTTTTACCATTGATAGATGGTTTATTTACTAAATCACCATAAACACCTGAGAAACTACTATCTCCTGCATTAAGAATTTTTTCTTTTAATTCATCTGTTAAATCGTTTGTAGATAATCCTTTACCTTCAACTTTATCAACTTTATTATTTAAAAATCCTTTAATTTTTAACCAAAAATAAGATAGAGCATTCTCGCCTATATATTTTTTCTTATTATCAGCCATTTTTTATTTTCCTCCTTTTTATAATTTAAAAATTGCTTCTACCTCAAGATTTGATAATTCTTCCTCAGGTAGAAATCTATCTCCTTCAAGAGTGACGCTATTAATTTGTGGTCTATTCATAATTAAATTATAATCTATATCAGAGCTACCCATTGAAGCTAAGCTATTAAAAAAGTCTTGCTCCGTACCAACATTTCCTTGCGCTAACCATACTTCATAAGCAGACCACCCTCTTAAAAAAGTATTGCTTAAAACTCCTGCAGCATCGACCTCGTCAAAACGAAGCTCCCCATTAATATCTTCAACAGTAGGTAATTCTCCTGTAATATTTGTATCACTATCAACAATTTCACCTGTTATTTCTTGAGTTGTTGATGTAATAGAACCAGATAAAGATTCTTCTGTTGGCGTAAGTTTTCCTTTTAATTCATCCATACTATCCAATCTCCTCTGTTAATGTTAAATCTGTAACTTCAATAAATGTATGAACATCTCCATTACTCAAAGTAATACTCATATCATATTTATATGTTCCGAATTCTAAATCTTTAGTATCTTCAGGTTTAATATGTAATAAACAAGTATCATAAGGAACATCAACTGTAAATAAACATTCTTTATCACTGCTAGCTTTCTTAACTGCAAAAAGAATTTTATCTCCTTCTTCTGGTATATATTCTTGTCCGTCTGGTCCAGTAACATTTATTTTACATTTTAAAGTGTCCCCACGAGTCATAGAGATTTTATTATTTTTAATTTTAAACATAATCTAAAGTCTCCTTTCTCTCACATCTCTTTTTCTTTTCATAAATAATATCAAAAAGCGCTATTTGTTGTTCATCATATTTGCCCTTAACATTTTTAATTTGACTTTTGATTAAAAATATGATATAATAAAAGAAAGGAGATGATTAAAAGTGCCAATAAATACAGGATATTTAACTGCAAACAAAACAAAAACTGGAGATGAACAATTAACTCCTCGTTATGCAGTTGAACCAATTTTAAAATATTTAGATAAACATAAAACTGTTTGGTGTCCTTTTGATAAGGAAGATAGTGAATATGTAAAAGTATTAAAAGAAAATGGATTTAATGTTATAAATACTCATATAGATTTTGAACAAGATTTTTTAAATTACGAGCCAACAGAGTTATATGATATTATTATTAGCAATCCTCCTTTTAGTATAAAAGATAAAGTATTAAAAAGATTGAATGAATTAAATAAACCTTATGCAATATTATTACCACTACCCACTTTACAAGGGCAAAGCAGATTTCAAGATATTAAAGATTGTCAAGCATTAATTTTTGACAAGAGAATAAAATTCATACAAGATGGCAAAGTGCGGAAATGCACCTGCATTTGCTAGTATATATATTTGTAAAAATTTATTACCAAAAGACTTGATTTTTGAAGAATTGAAAATTATATAAAAATATGATATAATAAATATATAAAATAGAAAAAGAAAGAGAGGTAAAAAGATGAATAGGTTTGAGGTTCATGCACACACAGAATATTCAAATTTAAGACTTCTTGATTGTATAAATAAACCAGAAGGTTTAATAAAAAGGGCAATAGAATTAGGACTTAGTGGGATTAGTATTACAGACCACGAATGTTTAAGTTCACATGTTAAAATTAATATTTTTGCACAAACTTTAAAAGAAAGTAATCCTGATTTTAAAGTGGCTTTAGGAAATGAAATATATTTAACAGGAACAAGGGATAATGGTCAAAAATATTATCACTTTATTTTAATTGCAAAAAATAAAATAGGTCATAGAGCGCTAAGAGAATTATCTTCAAGAGCTTGGATGAACAGTTATTGGGATAGGGGTATGGAAAGAGTTCCAACACTTTATTCTGATTTAGAAGAAATTATAAAAAAATATCCAAACTCATTGATAGCAACAACAGCCTGCTTAGGTGGAGAGTTGAGCACAAATACATTAGACTTAATAAATTGTGAAAAAACTGGTGATAGTAGTGGTGCGGCAACTGCTCATAATAATATAGTTAATTTTGTTTTATGGGCGAAAGAATTATTTGGAGAGGACTTTTATATAGAATGTGCTCCAGCAGGATTTAAAGACCAGATAGCTGTTAATAAAAGATTATTATCCATTGCTAAGGCTTTTGATGTAAAAATGGTTATAGGTTCAGATGCTCATTATCTTAAAAAAGAAGATAGATATGTTCATAAGGCGTATTTAAATTCTAAAGGTGGAGAGCGTGAGGTAGATGGTTTTTATGATTACGCTTATTTACAAGATAATGAAGAAATTATTAAACATTTAAAATTAGCTGATTTTACAGATGAATTTATACAAGAAATGTTTAATAATAGTTATGGTATTTATGAAAAAATAGAAAATTATTCATTAGAACATAAACAAACAATTCCAAAAGTTAGTGTTCCTGATTATCCAAAAACAATATGGACATCTGAACAAACTCAAGAATTTCCTACTTTGGCGGCAATGTATAATAGTGATGATAAAGTAGAAAGATATTGGGTAAATAAATGTATAGAAAGATTAGATGAATTAGGATTACGTAATAAACAATATTTAGATAGATTAGAAGAAGAAGCTGATATAAAAAGAACTATTAGTGAAAAGTTAGAAACTAACATGTTTAGTTATCCAGTAACACTTCAACATTATGTTGATTTATTTTGGGAATGTGGAAGTATGGTAGGAGCAGGACGTGGTTCAAGTTGTTCAGGATTAAATCATTATTTGTTAGGAATAACTCAGCTTGACCCAATTAAATGGAACTTACCATTCTTTAGATATTTAAATAAAGAACGTATTGAATTAGGAGATATAGATTTAGACTTGTGTCCAAGTAAAAGACCTTTAATTATTAAAAGAATTAAAGAAGAGAGAGGACAACATTTCTTTGAAGATATTGATGATTTATCAAGAAAGAATTTAGGCTGTACTTTAATAGCAACTTTTGGAACCGAGGGAACTCGTTCAACAATATTAACAGCATGTCGTGGGTATAGAAATGAAGAATATCCAGACGGAATTGATGTAGATACAGCACAATTTTTATCATCATTAATTCCTCAAGAAAGAGGATTTTTATGGCCCCTTGCGGATGTTATAAATGGAAATCCTGATAAAGATAGAAAACCAATTACAATGTTTATCAATGAAGTTCAAAAATATGAAGGCTTATTAGATATCATGGCAGGAATTGAAGGATTGGTAAATAAAAGAAGTTCTCACGCATCAGGAGTTATATTATTTGACCAAGACCCATATGAATTTGGTTGCTTTATGAGAACTCCAAAAGGAGAAATTATAACTCAATATGACTTACATATGTGTGAAGCTGCAGGTATGACTAAATACGATTTCTTGGTAACAGAAGTTCAAGATAAATTAACAGAATGTATTCGATTACTACAAAAATATGGAGAAATAGATAGCACATTGACATTAAAACAAGTATATGATAAATATTTTCAACCAGAAATTTTACCAATAGAAAATCCAACAATATGGAAAGCGCTGCAAGAAAATAATGTATTAAATATATTTCAATTTGATAGTGATGTTGGAAGTCAAGCTGCAAAGAAAATTAAGCCAAGCAGTATTATGGAAATGGCAGATGCCAATGGTTTAATGAGACTTATGACTGCAGAAAAAGGTGAAGAAACTCCAATGGAGAAATATATTAGATTTAAAAATAATATAAATCTTTGGTATCAAGAGATGGATGAATTTGGTTTAACAAAAGAAGAACAACAAACATTAAAACCTTATTTCTTAAAATCTCATGGAGTGCCTCCATCACAAGAGCAATTAATGACAATGTTAATGGATAAAGATATATGTCATTTTACATTAGGTGAAGCCAATGCCGCAAGAAAGATAGTTGGTAAAAAACAAATGAGTAAAATTCCAGGATTAAGAGATAAAATATTAGAACAGGCGGCAAGTCCTTGTTTAGGAAACTATGTATGGAAATGTGGAGTTGGACCTCAGATGGGATATTCATTCTCAATTATACATGCTCTTGCATATTCATTTATAGGTTTTCAAACAATGTATATAGCAACAAATTGGAATCCAATATATTGGAATACCGCATGTCTAATTGTTAATAGTGGTTCTCTTGAAGAGGATGATAGTTTATACGAAGAGGATGATGAAGGAAATATTGTTGAGAAAAAAGAAAAAACAACAGATTATGCAAAAATAGCAAAAGCTATTGGAGATACAATAGCAAAAGGTATAAAAGTATCTCTTGTTGATATTAACAAGTCAAATTATAGCTTTGAGCCAGATGCTGAAAATAATGAAATACTTTTTGGAATGAAAGCGCTAAGTGGAATTAATGGAGATATTATAAATCAAATCATTGCAAATAGACCTTACGCGGGAATAGCAGATTTTATGAATAAATGTCCATTAAATAAAACTGCAATGATTTCATTAATAAAAGCCGGAGCTTTTGATAGATTAGAACAGGATTGGGGAAAAGAATATAATCAAGAACCTAGAATACTTATTATGGCATATTATTTATCTAAAACATGCGAACCTAAAAAGAGAATTACATTACAAAATTTTAATGGTTTAATACAACATAACTTGTTACCAGAGAGTTTAGATTATCAAAGAAGAGTATTTAACTTTAACAAGTACTTAAAAGCTAATAAAAA
>JAEIGA010014404.1_pt1 | contig 12037 bp, 4 predicted proteins | sample 9270691 | NCBI WGS metagenome assembly JAEIGA01 (sample SAMN17057246, study PRJNA624740) | gut metagenome | biome: biome; isolation source: fecal sample | host: Bos grunniens | place: China: Xizang | collected 2019
CATTGATACCATACCAACACATATATACGGATGTGATAGCATAATCACATTGAACCTCACTATTAACCCTACAACGGTTAAACATGAAAAAGTCACATGGTGTCAAAGTGCGGGACCATATTCATTTGATAACAAGGAATTAACTAAACTACAAAATCTAACTACTAGCGGTACATATAGAGACACACTAAAAACAGAATGGAATACATTTGGATGTGACAGTGTCGTCGAAATTGAATTAACGGTATTGGATAGTATCGTAACCTATATACATGAAGATATCTGCGATAATGAATTACCCTACAATCACCCAAATATACTCGCCAAAAATCTATTAAATTTATCCCAAACAGGTATTTATAGAGACACCTTGGTTTCTATCAATGGTTGCGACAGTGTCCTTGTTCTAGATTTGCAAGTTCATCCAACATACAAAACTACCGATACGGTACGTATATGTGACAACGAAAATCCGTACATATGGATAACCAATGATACATACGGAACATATGTGGATACCGTGTACTTTACACCTAATGAGCAGTATATTGATCCTGTTACAGGTATAGCTAAGAAGGATCTTATCCATATTACTGATAAACAGCGAATGTTGACTTCAATCTATGGTTGCGACTCGTTGGTGCACCTACATCTAGTAGTTCTTCCTACATACTTCTTCTTGACTGATACGACTATATGTTCTAACGAATTTATAGAATTCCAAGGACAACGATTTAATAAGGACACTATCTTTACTTATCCGGAGAGAACGAACTTTGGATGCGACAGTATCTACCAACTGCATCTACATATTATACCTAGTTATTTATTCGAGAAACGTATCGATATATGTGATAACGAAATAGCTTATCATAGGACTCCTACTGGAGACGAAATTGTTTGGGAACCAGGTGACGACAAGCCTAAAAAAGATGAATTTATTTATCTGCGTTATCAGACACTAGAAGGCTGTGACTCAGTGTATCAATACAGTGTAAGAGTACATGATACTTATGACTCTGTGGCTAATGCAACAATCTGCTCGAATGAGTCTTACCAAGTACACGATGGTTTGTTGTTTACACCGTCTATAGCGTACCACGAGCCAGGTAGTAATCCGGCGGTGATAGACACCTTGATCACGGATAAATTGAAGACAGTCACTTGTGAGGAATGCAAGGGTAAAGGTTGCGACTCTATCTTCCGTGCCAACATACGAATTTTGCCAGCCTACAAACATACGGATAGTGTGACGATATGTTCCAATGAGATATATCAATGGCGAGGTAGGGATATTCATGAACCATTAGCAAAAACATATTACTATGCGGATTCGTTGCTGACCGTGAATACACAGTGTGATTCGATATACGAGTTGGTATTGACTGTGCATCAAGCATATGATACCATGTTGCCTCCTGTAACTATTTGTGCAGATGAATATTATCAAATCGGTGATAGTTTATACAACGAGAGTGGTATATATAGTATTACACTCCAGAGCAAACATGGTTGTGACTCTATCGTCAATACAGAACTTATTGTACTGGATACAACTAATCTGTTTATTAAAGATACTATTTGTGTAACCGAGAAATACATCCTTGATACATTATATAGTAACTACCGGATTTTTACAGAACAAGGCTTCTACAAAGATACTTCTATTAACGAATGGGGCTGTAAACACTTTACATATCTTGACTTAACAATCATTGACACAACAAAATACACCATTGAGATTGGAGATATTTGTGCCGATGAAGATGAGATTCTAGTATATTATCAATACGAAGGGCATCCGTTAATAGAATACTCTGTAATATTTGACTCTTTAGGTATATCTCAAGGATTCAATAATATACACCACGCGCCATTAGATAGTAATCTATCATTCTTCAGCATTCCTATACCAAAAGGAGAGATGCTGCCACATCCAGAGCCAACATACTTTGACTCACAACAAGGAGTGAATGATTACACATACGAGGACAAATTCGCATATCCTCAACCAAACAAGTATTCCATGACAGTGATTATGCACAATGGTATATGTGGTGATACCCTACAACGTAAGGACACTACGATGAACATCAAATACCCCTCGTGGATACATGAACAACACTGGAATGATGCAGTTGTTCTATATAAAGATACATTCAATGGAGGATACAAGTTCTCACATTATCAATGGTATCAGAATGGAGAGCCGATCATAGGAGCAACCAAAGAGTACCTATATCTACCAAATAGATTACTAATGAATCGTCCAGGTGAATGCGACAATTATTACCAAGTCATGCTAACTCGCGAGGAAGATGGCTACTCTGCCCTAACATGTCCTATCTGTCCAATTGAGATAGAAGATACCATTGTGCCTCGATTAGATTATTACTCCATAGTTCCAACTTCTGTTCCTAGCACAAATCCTGTAGTACATATTTTATCAACATTACCAGGTACTTATAAAGTCTATTTGACAGAAGATGGTATAGTGCCAAATATAGAGAAACCAGAAGGTAATTTTGAACCAAACATTTACAATTATGCTGGAGAAATCTCTCTAAAAGGTTGTCCTTCTGGAGTGGTTATTATAAAACTATTCTTGGATAATAACGGTATAGTAGAACAAAGAACAACAAAAGTGATAATACACTAATGAATAAGATTATACATATAATACTATTTTGTATAGCAACCATCATGCCTATTCAATACTGTATGGGACAAGAACGTCCTGCAGTATTGGGTGGTGGTGGTACTAATTATAGCGATAAAAAAGCTGACCCTCAAACTGGTTTGAGAACTGGACGTGCATCCTATAGACGCCACCTAATTGGATTATACGGAGAAGGTGCGTACAGCCAAATTTTGCATTCGGCAACTGACATTGCTAACAATCCATTGGGCTATGCATACGGAGGCGGCTTGACATATGAATATCAACACTTTAGCCTAAGATTCCACACTGGAGTTGGTGTTCGAATTCAAGAGTTAAAAACTGAAGTAAAAGATTTTTACATTCTAGATAATCAAGTGTCTGACGCGATGGGATATCCATATTTGTTACGATATGACTTCGCTGAAAGAAAAGACCAAACCAAATACATACATGTACAAATACCATTGATGATTGGAGCGTCTTTGAATGATTTTTACTTTTTAGGAGGCTTTAAATTAAATACAACCATATATGCGACTAATTATATGGAAGCAATTTGTTCGACATCCGCAACATATGATAGTTTTCTTGGTGTATTTGAAGAGATGGACAATCACGGATTGCGTAAAGATGTTCCTATCAAATCAAGTGGGAATCTACTACCTGCTACTTTTGACGTATTAGCCTCAATTGAAGCAGGATATGAATTTGCTCCTAAATTTGTCAAAACAGTTGATCTACGAGCTTATCAGATGCAATCACGATTATTTTACCGATTTAGAGTTTCGGGATTTTGTGATATTGGTCTTAAGAGTATGGTTCCGGACAAACCACATCCAATTGTTGATATACCCAAAGACTACAAATGGGATTTCTCGATGTTTCAAATGAATCATATCGTATCATCAAGCAGAATGACAGGTGTACCTCTGCATAATTTTTATGCGGGCATCAAATTTACAATCTTCTTAGATTACATAGACGGCGAAGAATGTAGACTTTGTGGTAAATATCAGACCGAATATGACATGCAGTAAGTTTGTCATTTGAACGAGTACCATTAGATTTTATTCTTATTTTTGAAAAACTCTTGCATAAATGCAAGAAAATTTGTAACTTTGCGCGCTTTTAGTATTATGAGCAAAAAGACGCGCAAAGTTATATTAATTATTGTTGGTGTAGTTGTGCTACTATTGGGTGGTATGACTGGTTTGTTGCATACCAAAATCGTACAAACCTACATCATCAACCAAGTAACTAAGCAAGTCGCAGAAAACTGGCAAGTAGATATGCATGTCAGCAAATTTCATTATAAACCTCTATCTAGACTGACTATCGATAGTATCTACTTAAGCGATCAACAGAAAGATACTTTAGCATATATTGAACAACTGGAGTTCAAATTTAATCCTTTAGAGTTACGACACATGCATCTAGATATAGATTTGCTGAAGCTTCGTAACCCATATATTAACATCAAGACGACTGCAGATTCTACATTGAACTGTCAGTTCCTGCTAGACGTATTCAAAAAAGACTCTGCTAATTTCCCATTGCATGTTAGTGTGGATGAACTCATACTAGAACAAACAAGATTACGATATAATGAGTTTCTAGTTGATCAACTAGACTTGGCTCTCACTTTACCCATGTGGAGTCAAGATTCTTTGGATGTATACATAGATGCGATGCACCTACGTGCACAGGTGGATAGATTGGATGCCACTTTTGAAGCAAATTTACACGGCGGATTAGACTCTATCTTTGCAGATAACATGCAATTGGAGTTTAGAGGAGAGCAACTATTTGATGGTACCATAGCTGTATATCATCCTACGAATTTGGATTCGCTATACATACAAGCTAATTGTAATCAACTTTACTGCAATAACATTCTGCTACAAGACTTGCTCTCACAACTACGTATGCAGCCGGTAAAATTGCCTAAACCAGTAGAAAATCTAGAACATATTCATTACGTTGGTGATATTACTGGTCGTTTAGAGCATATGAAACTACATGGAGCATTTAAAACTCCACTGGGCACACTCCGTGTAAATGGAACAATGCAAGCAGATAGTACACTAAAATATATCGATTTCACTGGAAACGTATCTACCAAACAATTTCAACTTGGATCATTATTGGAAAACAAAGACCTTGGTTGTGTTGCACTTGATGCACATGTTGACGGTTCGATAGATTCTGTACAATTCACCAATTGTAAAGCTAAAGCACACATACAAAAAATAGAATACCGAGGATACACCTACAAGAACATTAACATTAATGGAGAATGGAATATAGACGAAGTCAATGGTTGTATGTCAATTAACGATGAAAACATTCAACTGACCCTGAATGGATTGGCTGATTGGGATCAAAATGACACACGCATTGACGTAACTATGCAAGTTAACAATTTTAAACCAGCTGCGCTTCACTTAACAAATAAAAATCCTGATCTTCAACTCGATGCTATCACATACGTTAGTCTATACACTTCTGGAACAAAAGAAGAATTATTAGACAACCTTAATGGCTATATTATTATTGACACTCTAAAGTTGAGCAACAAGCAACATGCTACAACTATTGATCAAATTAAAGTGTTAATTGATAGCAAATTTGAGAACAATCTTCCAACTCGCCAAATACGTGTACAATCCGATTTGGTAACAGCAAATTTATCTGGAGCGTTCCGCTACAGAACGTTGCCCGCAACTATTCAACACCTAATGTACGCGTATATGCCAGTACTTGTTGAACAGCCGAAACAAAAATACCCACATTATACTAAACTTGACTTTTACGCCTATTTTAGGCAATTAGATCAATTGACCAAAGTATTGGAGTTAGGGGTTAATGTTCCATCGTATCCAACATTAAAGGGCTATATCCACGATCAACAAATTAACGTACAAGCATTTATTCCTGAAGTAAAAACCGAGAAGAATATATTTGAAAACATCACATTCTCAATGAACAATATCAATCGGAAGAGCATGGATTTTTCATTGTACATGTTAACTCATTTACCTCAAGACAATCCTACTGCGGCTAAATTAGGTGATATAAAAACAACCTTCACTGCATCTGCAGCAAAAAACAATGTAGACCTTAATGTGCTGTTAGGAAATACAGATAGCATTAGAAATGAAGGAAACATCAGCATTTCTACTCATGTTTCCAATTACCTAAAGCAACCCAAATTTGACATAAAAGTCAAACCAACGCATATCATTCTCAATGACTCTGCATGGAGCATTAGTCCAACAACTATCACGTATACACAAGCCACGAATAGTATTGACGTACGCAATTTTAAAATCAACACTAACTACCAATCTATACAAGCTAATGGTAAAGCGTCAAAAGCAAAGAGTGACTCGATAAACATTCAATTAAATAATATCAATCTTGACTATTTGTTGGGTTATACCAACGTTAACGAGGTGATATCTATCATGGGTCCTGTTTCTGGAACAGCTACTATCTATAGTGCGTTATCAGAACCAATGGTGGAGGCACAAGCGTCGATTAAAAATGGTGGACTTAATGGAGTGTATTTGGGAGATGTTAATGCTGAAGCCCATTTAGATCGTCCTAACAAGCGTATAATGATAAAGGGAGATATTGTAGACTCAACTCATCACAGAGTGGCAGATATTCATGGAAAAGTAATTCCTGCGGATAGTTTGTGGAGTCTTGACATAGACTGCGACAGTCTAAATGTTAGTTTTATTGACTTTTGGACAGATGGTATTATTTCCGATCCAACGGGATTGGGATATGGTCATTTGTACCTAGAAGGAAAAAAGAAGGATTTTTTACTTGTAGGTAAAGCATTGATTAAAAATGGCAGTCTTACAATTCCACAAACCGGAGTTAGATATAGTTTCACAGATTCAATTTATCTAGATTCTACCGCTATTAGATTCCCTAATGTTGAGCTCTATGACCAATTCAACAACAAAGGTGTTTTCTTTGGTAACGTATATCACAAAAGTTTCAATAATTGGAGTTATGATTTGGGGGCGCGTGCCAACAAACTACTTGTAATGGACATACCTAGAGATCAACAAGCATTCTTCTATGGAGATGTATTCGCAACTGGAGATATACACATATATGGCGCTGATGAATATTGTAATATTGATGTTACAGCGAAATCAGAAGCTAACACAAACTTCTATCTGAATGTATATAGCGCTAGTCAGGCAAGCCAATCGAACTTCATACATTTTACTAAACCGGATACCACTTCATATGGATTGTTAACATTACTACAACCAAAACAAAGTGAACCAGTAGAAACCAATCCTACTAAAGTGCGTTTGACCATATTAGGCGAAGCTACACCACAAGCAGAAATGAATATTCTACTTGGAGGAGAGGATGCTATCATAGGAAGAGGAGAAGGAAATCTCAAATTTACTTATGAATATCCATCTGAAAATATTCAATTGCAAGGTAACTATATTTTACAATCAGGAATATATAATTTCTCGCTCGGCAATATTGTTAGACGAAACTTTACGATTAGAGAAGGAAGTAAAATAACATGGGATAGTGACCCTATGTCACCTACCCTAGACCTTACCGGTCATTATCATACAACAGCATCACTTCGTGATTTATTTGGATCAGAAAGTGCACAAATAGCTACAAACAGAACATCTGTTCCTGTCAACTGTGTGCTACACTTGAGTGATCAGCTATTTAATCCTATTCTTAATTTTGCAATTGAATTGCCACAATCCGATGAATCTGTACAAAGCCAAGTTAGTTCGTTGATTAATACGGAAGAAATGTTGATGAGACAAATTATATATCTACTTGTTTTCAATAGATTCTACACGCCAGAATACCTACAAAACACTCAAAATGTGGGTTTAAATGAAACGTATTCATTGTTATCATCAACCGTCACAGGACAAATCAACTCATGGCTCAGCAAACTCACTGATATTTTCACTATGGGATTCAATTTCCGTACTGATGGCGAAGGAGAAACAGCTAGCCAAGAATACGAAGCAAATTTCCAAATTCACCCAATCAATCAACTAGTTATCAATGGTAATTTCGGATACAGATATAATGATTTGAGTAATCGTCCTTTCTTTGGAGACCTCGATGTCGAATATCTCCTAACAGAGAATGGCAAACTACGTGTCAAAGCATATACCCATACGGTGGACAAATACTCTCTTCGTCAAGCAAACACTGTGCAGGGTATTGGTTTGGTATTTAAACATGACTTCAACTGGAAAAAAACCACTCGTAAGAATAAAGCTACAGAAAGTTCGGCTAACACAACTAAAAAAAGAAATAAAAACAATAGTCACAAGACTATAAAAAAATAGTATTGTTATGCTTATCAAATGTTATGGCGCAGCACCTCAAGGTATAAATGCCGTAATCGTAACCATTGAAGTACACGCAGTATCCGGATACGATTTCACATTGGTTGGTTTACCTGATAATGCTGTCAAGGAAAGCCATGAGCGTATCCTTGCTGCCATACTAGTAAATGGTTTTAATAAACCTCGCCATAGTTTAACCATCAACATGGCACCAGCTGACATAAAAAAAGAGGGAGCTGCCTATGATCTTCCTCTAGCTATAGGTATGTTGACTGCTGAAGATGAAGTCAGAACAGCTATGCTAGAGCAATATATGATTATGGGAGAACTTTCTCTTGATGGATCGTTGCAACCTATTCAGGGAGTATTACCTATGGCATTGGCTGCGCGTAAAGCTGGTTTTAAAGGTATAATATTACCCGAACAAAATGCACGCGAAGCTGCAGTTGTTAAAGAATTAGAAGTTTATGGTTTGCCTAACCTACAATCAGTGGTACGATTTTTGAACGGAACTCAAACCATAGAGCCGACTGTAGTGGATACAGCATCTGAATTTGCTCAACACGCCTTTGCTTGTGATTTGGATTTTTCAGATGTTCGTGGTCAAGAAAACGTACGTCGTGCCATGGAAGTGGCTGCAGCCGGTGGACACAATATGCTTATGGTGGGACCTCCTGGGGCAGGAAAAAGTATGATAGCAAAACGACTACCATCTATTTTACCACCTTTAAGTTTGGATGAAGCACTCGAGACAACAAAAATCTACTCTGTTTCAGGTATGATGGCGACTCGAAAAGAAAATGATGGTATGACAAGCGCATTGATTGTGCAACGTCCATTTCGCAGTCCTCACCACACTCTAACCGACGTTGCATTGGTGGGTGGTGGTACTAATCCTCATCCGGGAGAGATTAGTTTGGCACACAATGGAGTACTCTTTCTTGACGAACTACCAGAATATAAAAGAAGTGCTTTGGAGGTAATGCGTCAACCATTGGAGGATAGAAAGATCTGCATTACTAGAACAAAAATGACAGTAGAATATCCAGCGTCATTTATGCTAGTTGCAGCAATGAACCCATGTCCTTGTGGACACTACGGAGAGAACAATCCTGCTCATCCTTGCACTTGTACTCCCGCACAAATACACCGATATATGAGTAAAATATCGGGACCTTTATTGGATAGAATAGATATTCAATGTGACATTCAGGCTGTACCCTATTCTACTTTAAAAGACACCCAACCAGGTGAAAGCAGCGAAGCCATGCGGGTAAGAGTGATTAGAGCGAGAGAAGTGCAGCAACATCGCTTTGCGGAGTATAATACTAGCGCGCAAAAGCCAGTTCATTGCAATGCCCAAATGACACCCAAATTAGTGCGTGAATACTGTGTACTAGATGATGCAGGAGATAAGCTACTAGCTTATGCCATGGATAAGATGGGACTTTCAGCACGTGCATATGACCGCATATTAAAAGTAGCTCGCACAATTGCCGATTTGGATAATAGCAATAGTATTCAAACAGTACATATCTCCGAAGCTATCGGCTACCGTAGCCTCGATAGAGAAGATTGGATATAAATTTCCAAATAACTAATCAAGATAATATTAAAAATAAAATTAAAATTATGAAAACCAAATGGATGGTATTGATCGCATCATTACTAATGTTTATTGCATGCGACAAGAAGGATGTAAATTACGTTCCTATCGAAGCATTTGAGCCTTCGTATAAAGCGCTAAAAGGTGCAGAAGGTACTAATTATGACATAGAAGAAACAGTACGTATACTCAATGGTATCGAACTAGCACAATCTCAATCGGAAAGTTTCGACGATTTCCTAGAGTATATGGCTCGTCAAGATTACAGCAAAGTTGCTCAAGAAGTAGTGGATTTGCGTGTACAATTGCTACCTGTACTACAAGAAATGTATATCCTAGAGCAAGAGTACGAAAATATTAGTATTTGGAATGGCGTAGCACGCGATCTTAGTGCGGATGTTAGCCAAATGGTTACTCAAACTATGGAGCAAAACACATCAGGTATCATACATAGTTTAATAGGTATGGCAACAGGCGTTAAACAAGTAGAAATGATTGCATTTGCTGCCACTACTGCAGTTAAATCAGGAAACACTGTGTTTGAGAATTTTGAGAAAAACAATGCATTGAAAGACGATGTTAGAAAACGAATTCATCGTGTTCGCCAACAATACATGGAATATTTAACCGACTATATCCCTGTATACAATAAATACATGCAAGAATGGAACAAGCTTTGTTTGACCAAAGATAGAGCCTATTTGCAACTATATAGTGGTCAATATGACGCAACACTCAAGACATGTAAAGAAGGTCTTGCACAAGATCCAAACAACAGAGAATTGAAGTTGTTGCAATGCGTTGCTATGATTCAATCTGCAAACATGTCTATGTACTCATCCAAAATTCAAGCTAGCGCACTTAACCAAGAATTTGCTCATTCAGGTGGTGATTCTATCGCGCATCCTACACTACAAGAAGCTAATCTATTACTGGATAAATATATAGAGCAATATCCTACTTGTTCAGCTCCTGCTCTATTATTAAAAGGAATGATTCATGCGAAAGAAGGAAACAAAGTGGAAGCTTTTGTATATCTAGATCAAGCAGCCATTGAATATCCTCGCCAAGCAGAGCAGTTGACAGATATGTTATCTTCATACCGTGCACGTACATACTTGAATAATACAGCAGAGGGGACATACCTGCTAACCCTCTACCAATCAACCATGGAAGGATTTGGATTATTCTCACCAAACTTTGCTAAAGCCGTATTGCACGAACAAAATGATGATATCGCTATGGCGCGTGAAGAGATTTATAATCACTTCTTCCGCCGTTCAGGTCAATCTGTCTATAACTGTTTGATTTCTGACATGGAATATTGTGAAGATAATTTAGCATTTAGTTTCAAGCAACTACTGCCAGAAAACTCATATATTGATGTTAAAATTAAACGTTCATCTAAAGTAATGGGCATGGGTAATGATGATCATAAGATCAAGGTAACCATGGAGAACCGAAGTGACAAAGCATTTGAGAACATACGTTTATTCCTATGTATACACTATACAGACATGTATAAAACAGATTACGATGTGGTTAAGGTTCCAACACTAAACCGTATTAATGGCAACTCAAGTGTTGAGTTGGGAGAGGTTGAACTTAAATACCGTAACAAAACATTCAATGACATCACTCGTATACGTGCTATTGCTTTGACAGACAACTCATTATGTTGGATAGACAACGTTTATAATGCAGACATTAACTACAATCCAACTCAAACAGCTACAATTGCAGAATTATTAGGTAGTCTTAACATGAAACAACGCCAAGTATATTTCTCTGCAATGGATCAAAGCGTTAAAACCATTAATGAAGCATTAAAACTAAACACCAGAATTGAAAAAGAAACAAGTAACAATATCTTTAAGCGAGATACACCTATCCATGTTCGCTTACCACGTATTGTCATGATGTTGGATCCTATATTTGAGTTCAATGAGAACATATTACCTACAGAAAACTATCTACAAGGAAATACTGCACATCTTGTATTCAAGAATAGTAAACCACAAACAGACAATCAATTGACCATCAAGTCCATATACGCAAGTTATACAATACATTTCTCAGAAATGGCAGATGGTACCTACTCTGTAACAGCCATAGAGTCTCTTACTCCAGAAGAGTAATCATCAATCACATTGAGTTAACATAAAAAAGAATGACCAGAAAATCTGGTCATTCTTTTTATATAGTAATTAACTATTTACGCCTAATTAATGACGATTGAGCTTTGCGCCATCAGCCTCAGGATTACGACGCTCTGGGCGTGGACCACGACGCTCTGGACGAGGACCGCGATCACCACGAGCTGGACGCTCTGGCTCTACATAACCCTCTGGTTTCTCCTTCAATACCTTTGCACTGAGTTTGAACTTACCAGTCTTTTGGTCA